>ENA-UOJJ01001421-UOJJ01001421.1-human-gut-metagenome-genome-assembly--contig:-CS66-NODE-1421-length-35298-cov-11.127940_pt1 | contig 35298 bp, 37 predicted proteins | sample MGYA00242343_ERZ723890 | MGnify/ENA metagenome assembly ERZ723890
TCGTGAAAAGAACTATTGACTTTTTGAAAAACAAAAAATCGTAAAATTCAAGTTTACCGTACTCGTTCCCGGCAGGGGTTGGGGCAGGTACGCCCCAACAAGAAACTGTCCGCGGGGCAAAAATTGAAAATTTATGGTCACGGAACGATTCGTGCTCTCATAAACAATAGAAAACCCAGAACTGCACAGCTGATTCAGCCAACAGTTCTGGGTTTCTTGTTATCAGGTCAAAATACTGTTTTACGGGGACCCTGCCATATGACGGGACCTGCTTTTTCTACAAAAACAATCAATTACTTCAACATCTTATAAATAGCTTCCATATCGCTCTGATGCAGCACCTTGGCGGAGCCCTTGGCACCGCCGCAGGCGCGGGCGCAGCTGGCGGCCATCTCGGCCATCTGCTCGTCGGTGGGGTCGATGCCCAGCTCCTTGAAGTTGACGGGCATGCCGATGCGATGATAGAACTCCTCCATCGCGGCGATACCGGCCAGCGCGGTCTCCTCATCGGTGGCACCGGGGGTCACGCCCATGACGTTGACGGCGTACTTCACAAAGCGGGGCAGGCAGTCCTTGTAGACATAGCGCGCCCAGCTGGGCCAGACTGCGGCCAGGCCTGCGCCGTGGGTGACGTTGAACATGCCGCCCATCTCATGCTCCAGCAGGTGGGGCATCCAGTCGCCGCCGTCGCTGCCGCAGCCGGTCAGGCCGTTGTGTGCCAGAGAGGAGGCCCACATCACCTCGGCGCGGGCATTGTAGTTGCGCGGGTCGGTGTGCAGCACTTCGGCGTTGTGCATGACGGTGCGCAGCAGGCCTTCGGCCAGCGCGTCGGTCAGTTCCATCGTGCCGCTGTTGACAAAATAACGCTCCATCGTGTGCATCATGATGTCGGCACAGCCAGCCTCGGTCTGGTAGTCCGGCAGGGTCATGGTCAGTTCGGGGTCCATGATGGCAAACTTCGGGCGGGCCAGGTCGTCGTCGTAGGCGCGCTTTTCCTCGGTGTCGGTGTTGGTGATGACGCAGCTGTTGCTCATCTCAGAGCCAGCGGCGGCGATGGTCAGCACGGATGCAACCGGGAAGCAGGCTTTGGCCTTGCGCTGGCCCGCGTACAGCTCCCAGACATCATGCTCCGGCTCAGCCAGGCCGTAAGCGATGGCCTTGCAGGAGTCGATGACCGAACCGCCGCCGACAGCCAGCAGGAAGTCTACGCCGTTGGCCTTGGACAGCTCAATGCCCTCGCGCACCTTGGCCAGATGCGGGTTAGGCACAACGCCACCCAGTTCCACATGGAAGATGCCCGCCTCATCCAGCGACTTCTTGACGCGGTCCAGCACGCCGGAACGCACAGCGCTCTGGCCACCGTAGTGGATCAGCACGCGGGTGCCGCCAAACTGCTTCATCAGCTCGCCGACTCTTTCGACCGAACCTTTGCCGAACGCGACTTTGGTCGGGGTGTAATAGGTAAATCCAAGCATTGTAAAAACCTCCTGCTTACTTTGGATGCTGCCAAAATCGTGCATTTTGCACAAAATTCAGACGCATACATCCGTTTTTTCTAATCATAGCACAGAGCGCAGGCGGGTGCAAGAGGAAATTTTGTGGGTCTCATGGCAGGGCTTATTCCGTCGGCAGGCTGACGTCCCACTGGGCCAGCTCGACCAGCGGATCGGTGTTTTTATCCACCAGTTTTACGGTCAGACCGGCGGCATCGGCGGGGGCAGCGTCAAAGTCGTAGCTGACGGCGCTGCTGTCTGCACTGGGGCGGTTGCTGGCGCATTGCAGCTTTTGGCCATCCGCGGAGAACAGCTGCAGCGTGGCGCCTTCGGGGGTATCTGCCGATAGCTGTAACGTTACACGGGTCTCGCCGGGGGCAGCGATCACGCTGGACAGCGTATAGCCATTGACTTCCGGTTCGGAAACCGTACCGATACGGTTGGCCGTATCGCCGGACGAGGCGGTAAAGTTCAGCTTCCAGCGGCCATCCAGCCTGGTGCGCAGATAGCTGCCGTCGGCATCATAGGCGTTCTGCACGCCGGTCAAGCCCGCCACGGTCAGCTGGCAGTCGATGGCAGCGGTGTCGCCGTTGTAGTCCGCCAGGTCATAGTCCATGGCGGCGGCGTAGGTGTGGTCGTCCACTTTTTCAAACACAAAACCGTTCTGGGGGTAAAGGGCCTGCCCGTTCGCTAGCAGGGTGCCGTCGGCCTGCGCCTGGCAGATCTCGATCCAGCCTTCGCCGCCCGGATTCTGGGCCAGCCAGTCGTAACCCGCCAGACTGTCATTCCCGTCCGGGGCGGTCAGCGTCAGGCCGATGCGCAGGTAGAGGCCGTCGCAGTAGACCTGGTTCAGCGTCAGGGTGTAGGGGCTGGCGGTGCTGCTCTCCCCTGTCTCGCTCTGGCTTTCCGGTACGGCAGGCACTGCGGCCTGCTGGGCATAGCCGGAAAGCCGGTCGCTTTTCAGTTGGTTTTTGCTGTCATGCTGGTTGAGGAAACTGAACACATCCCCCACAAAGGGCAGACCCTCGGCCAGCGCAGGATTCACTGTATTGACCCCGCACAGTACGGCCATGCAGGCGGCGACTCCGGCCAGTGCCCTGCCCCAGACAGGAACGCGGCGGCGCTTGGCGGATTTTGCACGGTGTACGGATTTTTTGCGCGGTGCTTCGCCGGATTCGGCGTGTACTTTTGCCAGTACAGCATCGGCCAGGCGGTCGCTTTCGGCGGCGGTCAGCGGTGTTTCCTCGGTGGGCAGGGCGTCAAGCTCGTTCCAGAATGTATGCAGATCAGCCATGTGTATAACCCCTTTCCTGTAATTGGCGGCGCAGGCGGTCGCGCCCGCGACTCAGCCGGGTGTTTACGGTGGATACCCGCAGATCCAGCGCGGCGGCGATCTCCCTGCTGGATTGCATCAGGTAGTATTTGCGCAGAAATATCTCACGGTCGGGCGGCTCCAGCGCTGCCACCAGCACGGCCAGCTCGTCGGCGGCATCCCCGGCCGGGTCGGCGGGCAGGTCGGCGATGGTGGCGGCCAGTTCATCGGTCAGCGGCAGAGTGTCGTGCCGCTGTAAGGCGCGGTAACGGTTGATGGCGGTATTCCGTGCTGTGACGATGAGCCAGGCCCGCACCGGTGTGCCAGTGGCCTCCAGCCGGGCGGCATTGCGCCACAGCGCCACAAATACATCGGCGGTACATTCCTCTATATCCCGGTCGTGCCCGGGCAGGATGCGGCGGGCAATGCCCCGCACCAGCGCGGCGTAGTCCCGCATGGCCCACCGCAGCCCGGTATCCGGGTCCTGCCGGATGGCCTGCAACAGCGTGGGCGTGGTGTTTGTTTGCATGAGCTTCAACTCCTTTTGTTTTGGCGCCTTTCACTCTTATAGACAAGCGGGACGGAGAAAATCTTACAGGGAAATGGGGAAAAGTTTCGGGCCGATGACGAGCATCGTCCCCTACAGAAGTGGAGCGTGAGGCAACAAAAAACTCCCCGATCTTCATCGGGGAGTTTATGTACAAATTATTGGTTATCGCCCATGCGGTCGATCTGATCCTGCAATAGCTGGGATACTGGGCGGTTCACGCTGCGCAGGCGGCGTACCGGCTTGGCGGGCGCATGGTGCGGCGTTGCCTTGACCCGGAACTTCTCCGGCTTGGGCGGTGCGGCCTGGGGCTGAGGCTGCTGCGCAGGCTGGGGAGTCTGGGGTACAGGCTGCGGCACAACCGGTGCGGCGGGCGCACTTTCCGTGGGCAACGGCTCCACGGGAATATCCGTCTCCGGGGTGCCCTGGGCATAATCGCGCATTTCCACGCCCAGCTCCTTCAACTCGGCCTCGGTCTCATCCAACGCCTGGTAGATGGCCAGAGTCAGGTTATCGAGGTCCAAAGTGGCAGCGCTCAAACGCTGATCCACCCGTGCCAGGCGGTCGCGCACCAGCATTACGCCGGAGGCAATGCCCCGGGCATTCTCGGCCATGCGGGATTTCTGGGTGTCGGCCTGCTGCTTCAGCTCCTTTTCGGCGCTCTCGGCATACAGCTTGGCATCGGCCAGAATTTTCTGGGCTTCCAGCTTGGCTTCCCGCACTACATCGGGCGTGGGGGCCGGGGCTGCGTTCAACTGGCGGGCTGCAGCCAACTGCTGTGTCAGCGTTTCGTTCTGTTGCTGCAGGTCGTGGCATTTCAGCTGCCAGATGTTGGCATTTTTCTGGATCTCCCGGTGCTCGCTCTGCACGCTTTCAGCGACGGATTGTGCTTTTTGCAGCTGCTCGTCGCTTTCGTGGCGTTTGCTCTCGGCCAGGTCAGCCCGCTGGTTGGCGGCGGTTAACTCGGCTTTCAGGGCCTCGATGCGGGCTTCGGCATCACTGCGCTGGCTGCGCAGATCATCCAGCTGGGCTTGAAGCTGGCGCAGCTTTTCCTGGTATTCCAGTTCGTGCTGCTGGGCTTCGTTGGCGAGCGTGTTCATGTACGCCAGGACATCATTTTTATCGAAGCCGCCAAACATACGGGAGCGGAACCCCTGCTCCTGTATGTTCATGGAATCAGATGGCATGGCGTTTTACATCCTCTCGCGGAAAATTTAAAGTCAGGGGCGATCAGCTGCGCTTGTTCAGGATGCTGAGCAGATCGTCGAAGTAATCGCCGTCATCCTCTTCCTCGGCCGGGGCCTGCTTGGCGGCGGGCTGGGCGTCAAAGGACTGGGTGAAGATGGGGTTGGGCATGACGGGGTTGATGTCCTGCTGCGGGGCAGCGGTGCGCTGTGCGGGCTGGGCAACCTCGGCCTGAGCCGGAGCCTCAACAGGCTGGACGGCGGGGGCAGGGGCGACACCGCGCTTGGCATCGACATGGGCCTGGATGGGCTCGTCGACCTCGGGGGTGCTCTCGAAGCCGGTGGCAACGACGGTGATGCTCATCTCGTCGCTCAGGCGCTCGTCGAACGCAGTACCCCAGATGATGTTGGCATCGGGATGTGCGGACTGGGTGATCATGGAGGCAGCGGTCTCGACATCCTCCAGGCCGATGTCCGGGCTAGAAGTGATGTTGATGATGACACCGCGTGCGCCGGCGATGCTGGTCTCCAGCAGCGGGCTGGAGATGGCAGCCTTGGCGGCGTTCTCGGCCTTGCCGGCGCCCTTGGCGACGCCGACACCCATGTGGGCGAAGCCGGCGTCCTTCATGATGGAGCGGACGTCTGCGAAGTCCAGGTTGATGAAGGCAGGAATGTTGATCAGGCTGGAGATGCTCTCAACGCCCTGACGCAGCACGTTGTCGGCAGCCTCAAAAGCGTTCATCAGGGTGATGCGCTCCTGGCTGATGAGCTTCAGGCGCTCGTTGGGGATGACGATCAGAGAGTCGACGTGCATCATCAGGGAGGCAATGCCCTGCTCGGCCAGGCTCATCTTGCGCTTGCCCTCAAAGGCGAAGGGCTTGGTGACGATGCCGACGGTCAGGATGCCCAGGTCATGGGCAGTCTCGGCCACGACAGGGGCAGCGCCGGTGCCGGTGCCGCCGCCCATACCGGCGGTGATGAAGACCATCTGGGCGCCCTTCAGGGCGTTGGAGATCTCATCCTTGCTCTCCTCGGCAGCGCGCTGGCCGATCTCGGGATCAGCGCCGGCACCGCGGCCCTTGGTGAGCTTTGCGCCCAACTGGACCTTCTGGGTGGCCTTGGAATTCAGCAGAGCCTGCTGGTCGGTGTTCATTGCGACGAACTCGACACCGGAGAGGCCGGACTCGACCATGCGGTTGACAGCGTTGCCGCCGCCACCGCCCACGCCGATGACTTTAATGTTGGTCACATTTTGCATTTCTTCGTCAAGAACGAATGCCATGAGTGTATCCCCCTAAGTGTTTGTTTAAAGTGGCACAGGACCCAGGGCAGGCCCTGTAAATGGGCACACTGGTCCGTGGATTTTTTGCATATAACTGATTATTAGAATACCAAATTTTCCTGTCAATTTCAATACCTGCGCCAGAATTTTGCAAAAAAATGCCCTCATCACCACAGAATCCACCAATACAGGCCGGGGGGATGCCTGGTTTTTGGCAGGAACGTAGAAAAATTATGTCTTTTCTGTGATGCAATCGGCCCCAAGGGTGCGCAGATCGCCGGGCAGATCGGCATAACCGCGGGGAATATGGCCGGGGTCCCGCAGGAGGGTCACGCCTTCGGCCCCCAGTGCAGCCAGCAGCAGGGCAGCCCCGCCGCGCAGGTCGGGGGCGGTCACCGCGGCTCCGTGCAGGGCTGCGCGGCCGTCCATATAAAGTGTACGCCCGGCGGTGCGGCATCTTGCCCCCAGGGCGGTAAAGCCCTCGGCACAGGCAAAGCGGCGGGCAAACAGGTGGTCGTAGATCTCGCTGGGGGCGTCGGCGGTCAGCAGCACGGCGGCAGCCAGGGGCGCGGTATCGGTGGCAAAGGCGGGCCAGGCGTTGGCGCAAAGCGTTTGCCCGCCGCGCAAAGGCCGGGCGGGGCTTCGGGCCAGCGTGACGGTGGTATCCTGGCGGGCAACATCCACGCCCGCCGCCTGCAAAAAGTCGAGAAAGGCCGCATAATAGGCGGGGGCGCAGTGGGTGACGGTCACCTCTCCCCCGGCGCAGGCCAGGGCGGCGGCGTAGGTGGCGGCGGCAATGCGGTCCGGCAAGGGCGTCCAGGCGGTGCCCTGCAAAGGCTTGCCGCCCTGTATCACCACCACCGGCGTACCGGCCCCGGTGATGTGCGCCCCGCAGGCACGCAGAAAGTTCGCTAGGTCGCATATTTCAGGCTCGCAGGCAGCCCCCCGCAGGATGGTTGTGCCGCCCGCCTGGGTCGCGGCCATCATGAGGGTCATGGTAGCCCCCACGCTGGGCAGGCGCAGGGCGAAATCTACCCCGTGGAGCGGTCCGCGCCGCCGCAGTGTCACGGCGATGCCCTCCAATTCCACCTGGGCACCCATGGCCGCCAGCCCGGCCAGGTGGATGTCGACGGGACGGGGGCCCAGCTTGCAGCCACCGGGCAGCGGCAGGCGCACCTCGCCCACCCGGCAGAGCAGCGGCGCCAGGTAGAACACCGAGCTGCGCATGGCCCCGGCGAGGTAGTCGGGAATCTCCCCTTGCAGGTCTTGGCCGGGGGCAACGAACAGGTCACTCCCCTGCCGTTCGGCCTTGGCACCCACGGATTGCAGCAGCGCCAGGCTGGTGGCGACATCGGCCAGGGGCGGCACGGCCCGCAGGCGGCTGGGGGTACGGCACAGCAGGGTGGCAGCCAGCAGCGGCAGTACGCTGTTTTTGGCGGCGGCGGGCCGTATGCGGCCGTGAAGCGTCCGCCCGCCGGTGATGGTGATAAGTTGCATGGGTACCCCCTTTTACGCTGGCTGTGCGTGGAAATTGTAGAGGATGTAGGGGCGAACAGCGTGTCAAGCCCGCGGGCGGATGCGAGCATCCACCCCTACAAATCCAGCCACACGGCCTGCTGTAGGGGCCGATGCTTGCATCGGCCCGTAAACCCTGCGGCAACGCAAGGCTCTGCGGGCGACACTGCTCGCCCCTATACTTATATGTCACAAATCGCGCCGGCATTACAGCAGAATCGGCTGCAACTGCACACCGCGCAGGGCGCTTTCCAGTGTATCGGGGATGAGGGTGAAATCACTTTTGAGGCTGCAGGGCTTTTTGTAGCTGTCGTCCTGGCCGAAGGGCACAAAGTAGTAGTTCCGCCGCTGCAGCAGCTGGGCAATAGCCGGGGCACTGCCCGAGAGCGCATCGTTGGTGGAGGGGGCCAGAACAACAGGCCGTCCGCCCCGCAGCAGGCTTTTGGCGGCCAGGGTTACCGGCGTGGCGCTGAGGCCCGCTGCCAGCATGGCCATGGTGGTGCCCGTGGCCGGGGCGATGATAAGCGCCTGGGCCATCCCTTTTGGGCCAAGCGGTTCCACCTGCTGCAGGGTGGTCAGCGGTGTTTCGCCGGTCATCTCCTGCAATTGGGCGCGCAGGGCGGCGGCCGTACCAAAGCGGGTATCCAGCGCGGCGGCGCTGCAGCTTAAAATGGGCAGCACCCGCCAGCCCAGCGCCCGCAGGCGGCGCACCTGGGGCAGCACAGCCGAAAAGCTGCAAAAACTGCCGCATAAAGCAAAGGCGACGGTGCGGGGGCCGTCAGGCCGGTTCATCATGCAGATCACCTCTTTCTTGCAGGATGGTGAGTACGGTTTGGGCGATGAGCGCCCCGGCGGTATCGGGGGCGCACTTGCCGGGCAGGGCCAGGGCGTGTTCGGCCCGGATGCCCAGGGCTTCGGCGGCGTCAAAGTCGGTGCCGCCGGGCAGGCTGGCCAGGTCGATGACCAGCGCCCCGCAGGGCAGCTTTTCCAGCATTTTGCGGGGCAGCACCGGCGCGGGGATGGTGTTGATGACGGTATCATGCTTTGCCAGTAGCACGGGCAGGCGGTCCAGCGGGGCGGCGCGGTGCCCCGCACACCGGGCGTTGGCCCGCTGCACGGCATTGCGGGCAGCAACGGTGGTATGCCCGCCCAGCAGGTCCAGCCGCCGCGCTACCGCCCGGCCGATGCGTCCGTAACCGAGAACCAGGAAGTCGCTTTCCCAGATGGTGCGGCGGCGCAATTGCAGCAGCAGGGCAAGGCAGCCCTCTGCGGTGGGCACGGCGTTTAAACATTCCAGCTCGGGCCGCTGGAAGTAGTCCAGCAGCGGCAGACTGGCCTGCCGGGCGGCGGCCTGGATGGGTGAACCGGGGCGTCCGGCCAGCAGCAGGGTGCCGGGGCGCACCCCCTGCAGGGTGCGGGCGACGGCATCGCTGACACGTTCCTGGGACATGGGCAGCAGGACAAAATCGGCCTGGCAGGCGGCCTCTGGCCCGATGATGCGGAACCCCGCGGCCTGCAAAGTCTGCGCCGCCGCCCGCTGGCGGGCATCATGCCCCACCACGCAAAAGGTTTTCATAGGCTGTTCCCCCTTTGGGTGTGCTTTCGCCATAGTATGCTTGGATTGAGGCGAATGGTGCGGATACAAAAAAGCTCCCTCACAGAGGAGCCTTTTGCGCTGTGTGCAAATAAAAAATCCCGACCCCTCAAAAGGGATCGGGAAAAAATCGAATGGTTTAATAGTACTTCAACCCGTTGCACTGGCCGCGCCAGACGGCGATGGGGTCGATGGGGACTGTGCCGATGCGCATTTCCACAACGGTGGTCTTGCCGCAGGTGGCAAGGGTCTGGCCCTGCTTGACCTGCTGCCCGGCCTTGATGTCAATGTCGCTCAGCCCGTAGAAGATCGTGCGCACGCCCGCGCCGTGGTCGATGACCAACGTAGTTCCGTAGTCGCCGCCCAGGTCCTCGGCCAGGTCGATCTTGCCGCTGGCGGGGGCAATGACCAGCTCACCGCGGGTGGTGGACAAAATTACGTTCGTACTGGTGCGGCCGCCTGCGCCGGTGTTGGTGCTGCGCTCGCTGTAGCGGCGGCCCACATACTCGGTCGCGCCGAAGGTCAGCGTGGTGTTGAGGCGGTTGAGGAACGGCTGTACGAACCCGGCGTCCGCCCAGCTGATGCCGGTGGGCGCTGCGGTGAACAGCTTGCTGACCTTGGTGGGGGCGTCGTCCTGCCCGAGGTAGGGCGTGGCGCGCTGGGATTGCGAGGAGTAATCCTTGTAGCTGAATCCGCCGTCGGTCACTTTCAGGTACAGTGTGGTGGAGTAGCGGCCCACCTGCACGTTGATGGTCTCGGTGCCTAAGGCTGCGTTCCAGGGGATGGGCAGGTAGCACACCCAGCCGTTGGAGGACTGGATAAAGCCCTGATTTTTCAGCGTGGTGGTCAGGGTGGGGGCGTCGTCCTCGTAACTGCCGGTCACACGGATAGCGGCTACGCCGCCCTGCTCGATGGTATTCTCGCTTAAATAAACGGACGGCTCGATGGCAATATCGAAGGTGAACAGCCAGGTCTCGGAGCCGGTGATGTCGGCGGCGCCTGCTGCGCGGGAGCCGGTAACGCTGGCCACCAGCTTGGCGGTGTAGGTGCCGGTCTCGTCAAAGCAATAGCCGCTGAACTCCGACAGCGTACCCTCGAACACGGTCTCCTTGTTGGCGTCGGTCACGGTCAGCTGGGTGGCGTAGTTGGTGGAGCTGATCGTAATATCCGGCGACAGCGTGGAGATGGGGGCCTCCAGCACAGCAGGGACGGAACTATAAGTTTCGGCGTAGGTACGCTTGAACCAGTTGCCGATGACCGGCACATGCCACTTATAGGCCGAAGGCTCCAGCGTCTGCCCGGCGAAGGTCACGTGGATGGAAGGCAGCATATCGGGGGTGGCGCTGCGGTACAGGTAGGCCACGCCGATGCCGGCCACTACCAACACAAACACCACCACCAGCAGCAGCCACCTGGCCATGCCGGTCACGCCGCTGCGCACAACATCCCCCATGGTGGCGGGGGTGTCATCCTCCGCCGCATCGTCGTCGGACGAAGTGTCGGTATCCTCCCCGGCGGGAATATCCATGTTGGCGGTGATCTGCTCCACCGAGAGTTGCACCGTGCGGGTCATGTCCAGCAGGCGCTTTTCATCGATGGGCGGCAGCTCCACGGTCTCCTCGTCGGCCTCAGCGGCATCCAAGGCGGCGTCTTCGTCAGCTGCGGCCTCCTCCGTGGGGGCCTCTGCGGGGGCATCCTCCTCTGCGGGGGCTTCCTCATCGGTGGGGGCGCTGTCCTCAGCAGGCGCTTCCGGCTCTGCTTCGGGTTCGCCTTCTTCGGCGGGGGCTTCCTCGGGTGCTTCCGGCGCTTCGGGGGCGGCATCTGCTGCTTCTTCAACAGGTTCCGCTTCGCTCTCCCCTGCCGGTTCGGCGGGGGCATCCTCGGCAGCGGCCGTAGCGACGGCTTCTTCCGCCGGCGCGGTCTCCGCAGGGGGCGCGGCTTCGGGCTGCGGGGCTGCCTGGGGGGCAGTATCCGGTGCGGCCTGGGCCGGGATGTTGTCGTTTTTCTTGCTCATCTGTACTCTTCCCAAAATCCTCTTGGTGTTGCCCCATCGTGGAAAAACAGGCGGCAGCCGGGGCCGGGCTGTACCCAATGAAAAATTTATTCAGACTCGCGGTATTGCAGACCACTGCGGCCCGCCATGGCAGGCTCCGGGTCTACCGATTTGCTGCCGATGCGCAGCTCAAAGATCAGGTCATGGTCGGTACCCGCCGTGCCTACGGGGGAGCCGGCTTCGATCGTCTGGCCGCGCTGGGCGGTGACGGTCTTTAACCCGAACAGATAGCTTTTCACGCCGCAGCCGTGGTCGATGACCACCGTGCCGCCGGTCAGGGTCAGGGTATCCGCCAGCACGACGGTGCCGCTCTGGGGTGCGGTGATGGTCTCGTTGTCGGGGGCGGAGTAGGTCAGCCCGGTGGATTGGCCGCTGCGCTGGCCGTCCCGCATCTGGATGTCGCCGTAGTGCACGGCAATGGCGCTGCTGCTGGGGGCCACGAACAGCCCGTTCCACAGCTTTTGGCCGGTGCTGTTGGTGTACAGCGGCCAGATGGCGTTGCGGTACTCCTCGGCCCCGCCCACGTCTTCCTCGGCGGGCAGTTCCACCGTCTTGTGCTGGGTGTTGGTCACGGTCAGGGTCAAGTCGCGGGTCAGGCTGCCGCAGGTCAGCTGCAGGGTATGGTCGCCGCCCTCGGCATTATAGGTGATAGGGATATACCCCATGTAGCCGCCGGCGGTGCGGCGGAACCAGACGGTGCCCAGGTCGGTCTCCAGGCTCGGCTCACCATCTAGAATACCGGTGAGATACAGCGCCACCACGCTGCCCTGGGCGGCGCGGTCGCTGCTCAGGGTCACGGTGGGGGCCATCGACATGGTGTACCCGGCGCGGTAGGCGTACCAGCCCTGGGCGTCGGCGGGGGGCTCGTTCTCCTGGTGGTAGGCTTTTACAATAATTTGGTAGTCGCCGTTGGCGGCGTAGGTATAGGTGTTGCAGGTGGAGGCATCGCCGGTCCAGGCCGTGCCGTCGGGCGCGGTGATGGTCACTTCGGCGCGGGTGACCCAATCCGGCAGCACCAGCTGGGGCGCGGTATCGGTAAAGGTGCCCAGCTTTTGCACGGTCAGGTTGGTGGGGCTCTGGTAGTGCTTGCTTACTTTGTCGCCCAGCACGGGGATGGTCCAATCCCACCCGTTGGGGGTGAGGGCGGTGTCCCCGAAGGTGACAGCCTCCTGCGGGAGGTCTTTTTCGCCGGTGCGGCTGTAGAGAAACGCGGCGGTGCCGCCTAAGATCAGCGCGACCATGGCAATGACCATAGCAAGCCAGAGCAGCAGTTTGCGCATAGTTTTCTCCTATAGGCAGTAGCGATGGAAAAGCCGGACGCACAAGGCGGCGCCCGGCTGAGAGACTCAGTTTTTACTCGGCGTCAGCGGCGTCAGGGGCGTCGGCTGCGGGCTGGGCGGGGATCTTTTCGTAGACGGTGTCGTCCTGGAAATCGTCATCATCGTCGTAATCGTCACCGTCATCGCTGAACAGCAGGCGCTCGTACTCGTCCAGTTCCTTCTCGCGGTGATAGAGGTAGAGGGCGGCGGCGGTCAGGGCACCGGCAGCAGCAAAGAAAAAGGCCAGCACAGCACCGAACGTGGATTTCTTCATCATGGGGAAAACTCCCTTCCTGGCGGTAAGAATACCGTAGATTCGTAATTTTTTCTTGCGGGCGGTCTGCGGGGCAGATACCACTATGCCCCTATTATACCCGACCCGGGGCCGGAATACAACACAAGAATTGTAAAATTTGAAAGTTCCTTGGTTGTGCCATGTCTGCTTTAGTGATTTAAAGAGCTGGCTTGACATTCGTGGGAAAATGGGGTTTACTTTATATAGGAAAAAGGCTCCCCTTGAGGGGAGCTCCCGCGCAGCGGGTGAGGGGTGGCTACTTTAGCTATAGGCCAACAAAGTAGATGCAATTGCTCTGCAGGTGAGCCACCCCTCAGTCGCCTACGGCGCCAGCTCCCCTCAAGGGGAGCCTTTAATTTGAAAAGGACGGAAACCCACCATGCAAAAAGACCTGACCACCGGCAGTGTATTCAAAAATATGCTTTATTTCTCGCTGCCCTACCTGCTGTCGTATTTTTTGCAAACGCTGTACGGCATGGCAGACCTGTTCATCATTGGCCAGTTTGAGGGCACGGCCAGCATCACGGCGGTGTCCATCGGCAGCCAGATCATGCACATGATCACGGTCATGCTGGTGGGGCTGGCCATGGGTGTTACCGTGGGCATCGGCCGGGCAGTGGGCGCCCACGATGACCGGAGCGCAGGCGCGGTCATTGGCAACGCGGTCATGCTGTTTCTGGCGGTGTCGGTGGCTATGGCCGCAGTGCTGACGGCGCTGGTACAGCCGATTTTAAGCATCATGTCCACCCCGGCCGAGGCTGCGCCCGGCGCGGCGGCTTACCTGACCATCTGCTTCATCGGCATCCCCTGTATTACGGCGTACAATATTATTGCGTCCATCTTCCGCGGGCTGGGCGATTCCCGCAGCCCGATGTACTTTATCGCGGTGGCCTGCGCGGCCAACATCGGGCTGGACTACTTGTTTATGGGGGCACTGCACATGGGCCCCGCCGGTGCGGCGCTGGGTACCACGCTGGCCCAGGGCATCAGCGTCATCGTTTCGCTGGGGGTCATTCTGCGGCGTAAAAGCGGCGTCCGGCTGCACAAAAGTGACCTGCGGCCGCAGAAAAACGTCATTGGCCGCATCCTGCGCATCGGCGTGCCGGTGGCGCTGCAGGACGGACTTATCCAAATCTCGTTTTTGCTCATCACGGTCATTGCCAACCGGCGCGGCCTGACGGACGCTGCCGCTGTGGGCATCGTGGAGAAGATCATCAGCTTCATCTTCCTGGTGCCGTCCTCGATGCTGTCTACGGTGTCGGCGCTGGGGGCCCAGAACGTGGGCGCAGGCAAGCACGACCGTGCCGCCGGGACACTGTACTACGCCATCGGCATTTCGCTGACCTTTGGGGCCATCGTGGGTGTGCTGGTGCAGTTTATCGCCCCCAATGCCGTGGCGCTGTTTACCACCGATGCCGCCGTGGCCGTCGCGGGCGGCTGGTACCTGCGCGGGTATATCTGGGACTGCTTCTTTGCGGGTATCCATTTCAGCTTCAGCGGGTATTTCTGCGCTTACGGCCGCAGCGAGCTTTCGTTCCTGCATAACATTTTGGCCATCGTGCTGGTGCGCGTGCCAGGGGCGTACTTTATGTCCAAGCTGTTCCCGGACAACCTGCTGCCCATGGGCCTTGCCACGGCGGTCGGCTCGCTGCTGTCGGTGCTCATCTGCCTGACAGCCTACCTGCTGCTGAAACGCAAAGGCACCTTTGGAGGAAAAGCAGCGTAAACTACTATCATCACTATCATTTTCATCATTTTCATCATTATCATCATTTGCATCATCACCAGCATAGTTTGCTTATTATCCATATTATCCTTACTATCCAAACTATCCTATCCATCCTACCCATCACAACCATCCTATCCCGCATCATATAGAATTATTATATAATATAACATAAGTTACAATAGGATACTTATGATGCTTAGGATGGATGTGATGGATGTGATGGGTAAAGATGGAAAGGATAGTAATGATAGTAATGAAAATGATGAAAATGATAGTAATGATGGTAATGATAAATAGGATAAATAAGCGAAATAGGATAGTGAATTTATAGTAGGCATATAACTGCAAAAAGCTCCCTCAAATACGAGGGAGCCTTTCTGTTTTATTACCGTTTTACATATGCCCCAAACGCATTGGGCACGGGGTATACCTCGGCCAATTGCTCAGGTGCGGCCCAGACGAAACCGTCCGGCAGTGCGCACGCCCCGGCCTGGCCGCGCCAGCCGGAAAGCTGCCACACCCGGTGGGTGAACACATGCTTCGCGGGCGGCAGCGGTTCGGTCAGTTCGGCCTGTACGCCCAGCTTCGCCAGCGCGGCGGTCAGCTCGTCCTTGGTCAGCGCCTTTTCCCAGGCGGCGGGCTGCCACAAACCGGCCAGCAGCCCCTTGGCGGGGCGGCGCTGCAAAAGCAGCCCGGCGTCGCTCTCCACCAATGCCACAGTAACAGGCACCGTGGTTTTGGCCTTGGGGGCGGGCTTTACCGGCAGCTCCCCTGCCCTGCCGGCGGCGCACCCTAAGCAGCGGTCGGCCAGCGGGCAGGCCTCGCAGTGGGGCGTGCCGGGGATGCACACCAGCGCCCCCAGCTCCATCAATGCCTCGTTGTAGGGGCCGGGCGTGGCCTTGGGCATCTGGTCCAGCACACGCCGGGTAAACAGCCGCTTGGCGGCAGGGGTCATCACGTCGGCGTCATCGTTGTACAGCCGGGCAAACACCCGCAGCACGTTGCCGTCCACGGCGGGTGCCGGGATGCCAAAGGCAATGCTGGCAATGGCCCCGGCGGTGTAATCCCCGATGCCGGGCAGGCTGCGCAGGGCGTCGTAATCGGCGGGCAGGTCGCCGCCGTACTGCTCGCAGACGATGCGGGCGGCCTTTTGCATGTTGTTGACGCGGTTGTAGTACCCAAGCCCCTGCCACAGCTTGCGCAGGGCGTCCGGCTCGCAGACGGCCAGGTCGGCGGGGGTGGGCAGTGCCGCGATAAAGCGGTTGTAATACGGGATGGCCGCGGCTACGCGGGTCTGTTGGAGCATGATCTCGCTGACCCAGATATGGTAGGCAGAAGGCTCCTGCCGGAACGGCAGGAGCCTTTTATTAGCCTGAAACCATTGCAGCAGCGGTGCAGCAATGGGCTGCATTAAAAACCACCGCAGGTACGGGGGAACGGGATGACATCGCGGATGTTGGGGATGCCGGTGACATACATCAGCAGACGCTCAAAGCCCAGGCCGTAGCCGGCATGCTTCACACTGCCGAAGCGGCGCAGGTCGAGGTACCAATCGTAGTCAGCGGGGTCCATGCCCAGCTCTTTGATGCGGGCGGTCAGCACGTCGAGGCGCTCCTCACGCTGGGAGCCGCCGATCAGCTCGCCGATGCCGGGCACCAGCATATCAGCGGCGGCCACGGTCTTGCCGTCCTCGTTCTGGCGCATGTAGAAGGCCTTGATCTCCTTCGGGTAGTCGGTGACAAAGACCGGCTTCTTGAAGATCTGCTCGGTCAGATAGCGCTCGTGCTCAGTCTGCAAGTCGGTGCCCCACTCGACTTTATACTGGAAGTTGTCGTTGTTCTTCTTCAGCAGTTCGATGGCGTCGGTGTAGGTGACGCGGGCAAAGTCAGAACTGGCAACCAGCTCCAGGCGCTCGATCAGGCCCTTGTCAAAGAACTGGTTGAAGAAAGCCATCTCATCGGGGCAGTTGTCCAGCAGGTAGCGGATGACGTAGCGGGTCATGGCCTCGGCGGTCTCCAGGTAGGTGTTCAGGTCGGCAAAAGCCATCTCCGGCTCGATCATCCAGAACTCGGCCGCATGGCGGGTGTCGTAGCTCTTCTCGGCGCGGAAGGTGGGGCCGAAGGTGTAGACGTTGCCCAGGGCCATGGCCATGGCCTCGGCCTCCAGCTGGCCGGAAACGGTCAGGTTGACGGGACGCTTGAAGAAGTCCTTGGTGTAGTCCACGCCGCCCTCTTCGTTGCGGGGAATGTCGTTGAGGTCGAGGGTGGTCACCTGGAACATCTCGCCGGCACCTTCGCAGTCAGAGCCGGTGAAGATGGGGGTGTGTACGTAGGTGAAGCCGTGCTCATGGAAGAACTGGTGCAGGGCAAAAGCAGCCTGGCCGCGCACACGGAACGCCGCGTTGAAGGTGTTGGTGCGGGGGCGCAGATGGGTCATGGTGCGCAGGTAGTCCATGCTCATCTTCTTTTTCTGCAGCGGGTACTCGGGGCCGCAGGGGCCCAGCACGGTGATGGTGTCGGCGTTGATCTCAAAGGGCTGCTTGGCGTTGGGGGTCAGCACCAGGGTGCCGGTGACCTCAAAACTGGTGTACAGGCCGCACTTGGCGATCTCAGCATAGTTGGCCAGTTTGTCAGCCTGGAAAACAATCTGGACGGGCTTATAGCAGCTGCCGTCGGACAGCGAGATAAAGCCGATATTTTTAGAATCACGCACAGTTTTGGCCCAGCCGCAGACAGTGACCTTGGTACCATCGGCAGGGGTAGCGGTGTACAGCGATGCAAGTTCCGTTCTCTGCATGGAAATTCCTCTCCTCTATAACAATAATTATATTTATTATAACTAGTGTTGCAAGAAAAGTAAAGAACTGATTTTTACGGCTGCTGCCCGCCCAGCAGCTCCGCCAACGCCAGCGCAGCGAATTCCCCGGCCCGGAGGGCCTCCTCCAGCGTATTTCCGTGGCCGCCGATCTCGATCAGCAAACTGCCGGTGGTCAAATCCTGGTTGTAAAACCGGTAGCCGCACAGCACCGGCCGCGTCAGGCCGGGAAAGCGGCTCTCCATGGCTTCCTCCCAGGCGGCGGCAAAGCGCAGGTTCAGCCGCCAGTTGGGCAGGCTGATGGTGCTGCCGTTGTCGCACCCGGCAATGATCATCACCTGGGCGGTGCTTGCGCCGTCGATGGTGCACACCGGCTTGACCAGCGTGCCGTCGGCATCCTCGATGGCATCCCGGTGGACGTCCAGCACCACTTTGATCGACGGATACTGCCGCAGATACTCCTGGGCCGTGGCGCGGCTGCGGTCGTAACTCTCGGTGTAGCTGGGGAAATCGTGCAGCGTTTCGTCGTGCAGCGTGTGGATGCCCGCTGCGTTCAGTACCTCGGCCATGCGGGCACCCACGGCGCACATGTTTAGCGCGGTGTTGCGGGTACGGGCGGCAGCACTGCGGTCGTATAGTAAATCGGGCCAGGTCTGGTAGGTCTCGGTGGCGTGGGTGTGCAGGATCAAAACCTGCGGCTCATCGCTGTTTAGTTCCACGGCAAAAGGCAGGTTGGCGGTGGTCACTGCCGCCCGCAGGTCGGCGTCGGCGCAGGCGGTGCTGTTGCGGATGCTGCCCGCCGAAAGTGAGATGCTGCCCTCTCCCCTGCCGTGGCGGAACTGCTCGGCCCGGATAAGCCCGGCGTCCTCGATTTGCGGTGCGGTGCTTGGCTGCGGCGTAGGGCTTGGTTCCGGCGTGGGCGAAGCTGTGGGCGTTGGCGCCGGGGCCGGCGCAGGCGTAGGCTGTACCGGTGCCGTTGTGGGGATGGGCTGCGGCCCGGGGCGCGGCAGGGCGCAGGCCACTGCGGCCACCGGGGACTGCATGGCCAGCAAGGCATGCTGCAAAATAGCCCGCTCCGGCAGGCAGGCCGCTGCCGCCAGCACCGAGGCGCAGGACGCGGCAAACACCACCCCGCCCGCCAGCCAGGCGGCGGCACGGTGCATAAAATCCATGCGGGCACCCCCTTTCCCAACCAATTTATGCGAAAAATCCGATTTTCATGAAGTTTTTTTTGAAAAACACTTGCAAGACCAAAAAAAATGTGGTAGGATAACTTGTACTGTTATGGGGAACCAAGGAGGTGGAACGAATGCCTAACATTAAGTCTCAGAAGGATCGTGTTGTCCAGTCTCAGAAGGAGGCTATGGCCAACAAGGTCGTCAAGTCCAACCTGAAAACAGTGATCAAGAAGGCAGACGCTGCCATCGTCAGCAACGCCGCTGATAAGGACGCTGTTATGAAAGCCGCTGTCTCTGCTATCGACTCTGCCAAGAGCAAGGGTGTCATCCATAAGAACACCGCTGCCCGTAAGGTCAGCCGTCTGGCTAAGCGCGCTAACAAGGCCGCTCAGTAATTGATCGCATGAACAATGCCCGCCGAGAAATCGACGGGCATTTTCATTTGTATATGGAGTTTGTAGTGGATCGTAGGGGGCGATGCTCGCATCGCCCCGCGGGCTGATGCAAGCATCAGCCCCTACAGGACGAGGTTGTGCGGTGTTGCCTAAGGAAAGCGCCCTGCCTGCCCGGCAGAGCGCCTATAACGGCAAAATTTAATTCTGGTCCCTGCTCTTTCCCACCAGCGCCGCCGCCACGCCAAAAATCAAACTGGCAGCAATCCCCCCGGCGGCAGCGGTCAGCCCGCCGGTAAAGGCACCCGGCAGGCCGCACCGGTCCACGGCCTGCACCACGCCTTGCGCCAGCAGATGCCCGAACCCCAGCAGCGGCACACTGGCCCCGGCCCCGGCGAACTCGGCCAGGGGCTTGTACACGCCCACGGCGCTTAACACCACGCCCGCCACCACGTAGCCGGTCAGGATGCGCGCCGGGGTCAGCCTGGTATAATCAATAAACAGCTGGCCGATGACGCAAATCGCGCCGCCCACCACGAACGCCCAAACATAGTTCATACAAGTCCCCCCAACTCCACACAGTGGGCGATGCCGGGGATGGTCTCGCCCTGCAAAAAGGTCGTCTGGCTCATCAGTGCGCCGGTGGATAAGAACAGCACCCGCTTGAACCGCCCGTCAAACAGCCGGGGCAGCACCCAGGCACACAGCACGGCGGCACTGCACCCGGCCCCGCTGCCGCCCGCCTGCACGTTCTGGCTGTCCACATCGTACAGCAGACAGCCGCAATCGTAGTGGTTGGGCAGGGGCACGCCCTCTTTCTCCATCTGCTCGCATAGCAGATCGCTGCCCACCTGGCCCAGATCGCCGGTAAAGATGGCATCAAAATCCGCAGGGGCCGCGCCGGTGGCGTCAAAATAGCGCAGCAGCGTACTGGCGGCTGCAGGCATCATGGCGGCGCCCATGTTGTTGATGTCGGTCACGCCGTAATCCTGCACCCGGCCAAAGGTGGCGGACAAAATCTGCACGCCCCCCTGCCCCGGCCCCCGCAGCAGGCAGGCCCCCGCCGCCGTGGCGGTCCACTGGGCCGTGGGGGTGCGCTTGGCGCCGTACTCCAGCGGCGTGCGGAACTGCCGCTCTGCCGCGCAAAAGTGGCTGCTGGTCATGGCCAATATCTGCCGCCCCAACCCGGCAGCCGTAAAGGCGGCCCCCAGGCAAAGCGCCTCGGTCATGGTAGAGCACGCCCCATACAGCCCCGCAAAGGGGGTGGCCAGCGTGCGCAGCGTATAGTTGCTGGCTGTGCACTGGGCCTGCAGGTCGCCCGCAAAGGTCAGGTCTACATCCTTGGCCGCAATGCCCGCCTTGCGCAGGCAGATGCCCGCGGCTTTTTGCTGCAGCATGCTTTCGGCCTGCTCCCAGTTGGCGCAGTTTTCGTCGGCAAAGGCGGCGTCCTGGGTCAGGTAGTCAAAGGCCGAGGCCAGTGGGCCTTCACCTTCCTTTTTGCCGCCCGCGCTGCCCCAGGCAGAGATCACCGGCGGTGCATCAAAAAAGATGACATCCTTGCGTCGTTTCGGCATATCAGCCCACCTTTCCCACCAGCCAGTACACCACGCCCCACACAAAGGACGCCAGCGTGCCAAAGGCAATGACCGGCCCCGCGATGGTAAAAATTTTGGCCCCCACGCCGGTGACCCAGCCCTCGGCCTTGAACTCAATGGCCGGGCTGACGACAGAGTTGGCGAACCCGGTGATGGGCACCAGCGTGCCCGCGCCCGCCTTGGCTGCCAGTTTTTGGTACCACCCTGGCAGGGTGGCCAGCGCCGATAAAAATATGAGCGCAATGCTTGTCAGCGTACCGGCCATCGTTTTGTCGTACCAAAGTAAAAACAGCTGGCGCAGTGCTTCACCCAGCAGGCAGATGGCCCCGCCCACAAAAAACGCCCACAGGCAGTCCTGCACAACGGGCGATGGGGGCGAGGCACGGCGTACCATTTTATCATACTTTTTAGGGTCCAGTTTCATCCCGTTTCCACTCCCTTTCGGGGGTAGTATGGGCTTAATTGCCGTAAAATATTACGCTGCCGCGGTAATAAGGCTGGGGCACCATGCGGCTGTACAGGGTTTGCAGCGCGGTATTTAACGTGCCGTCAGGCAACAGTGTCTCGCCGCAGGGCAGCTGCAAAATGCTGTACCGCGCACCGAACACCCGGCTTTCCAGCGCCGTAGCCCGTGCCCCGGCCCGCAGGTAAAACCCGATGCGCCGCCGGGCAATGGCCGCATCCGGGGCTTCGGCGGGGTGCTCGCACTCCAACAGCAGTGCGGCCAGCCGGGGTGCGTAGTGGGCCTGCAGCAGGTGCAGCGCCCGGGTGCCGATGCCGCTGCCCCGCAGGTCGCTGCGCACGGCAAAGTAATCCACCAGCCCGGCCTGCTGCCCCGGCAGTACCACCTGCCAGGCGTAGGCCAGCACGGCCCCGGCGTCATCGGTAAAGGTCAGCGGTTCATACAGGCCGGCGGCCAGCAGTTCTTCCATCGCCGCAAAGGGCTTCAGCTCCCCCGGCGGAAAGTCCCGCGCCATGCGGCTCTCATACAATTGCCTGGCCCCGGCAGCATTCAACAGACGAATTCGCATATCCGTACCCCTTTCTGATTGAATTACAACGCGAAATCTTGTATAATACAAACAAGCATACGTGCAAGTAGGGGCGGATGCTTGCATCCGCCCGCAGGGCGATGCGGGCATCGCCCCCTACAGAAGTGAAACATAGAATATAGGAGGCTCTTTCTTATGGAATGGACCGACATCAGCATTACCGTTGCCAAGCGCGACGCCGATACGGCCGAGGCTATCGCCACCATGGTGGCCAACGGCGGCATTTATATTGAGGATTACAGCGACCTGGAACAGCAGGCGTGGGAGATCGCCCATGTAGACCTGATCGAGCAGGAACTGCTGGACAAACCCCGGGACGTGGTCATCGTACACATGTACTTGGCCCCCGATGAAAACCCCGCCGAAGTACTGCCCCTGTTTGAGGAGCGCCTGAAAAACAGCGGCATCGACTACCAGCTAAACACCACCGGCGTGGAGCAGGAAGATTGGCAGAACGGCTGGAAAAAGTTCTACCACGCCATGGATATTGGCGAGCGCCTGGCCATCGTGCCCGGCTGGGAGGACTACGACACCGACCGCATCAAGATCGTCATGGACCCCGGCATGGCCTTTGGCACCGGCACCCATGAGACCACCTCTCTCTGCCTGGAAACGCTGGACAGCCTGGTCAAGGGCGGTGAGCGCGTGCTGGACATCGGCACCGGCTCTGGCATTCTGGCCATTGCCGCGCTGAAACTGGGCGCTGAGGTGGCCGAGGGCGTGGACATCGACCCCATGTGCGTGCGCACCGCGGGCGAGAACGCCCAGCGCAACGGCGTGGCCGACAAGTTCACCGTGCTGGTGGGCGACCTGTCCGACCAGGCCAGCGGCGAGTACAACATCATCACCGCGAACATCGTAGCCGCGGCGATCCTCTCGCTGGCACCCCACGTGCCCGTGCTGATGGCCCCCGGCGCCCGTTTTATCGCCAGCGGCATCATTGACGAGCGCAGGGACGAGGTGCTCACCGGCCTGAAAGCTGCCGGCCTGACCCCCATCGAGGTCAAGGAGAAGCGCGGCTGGGTCTGCGTTATCTGCAAAAAGTCTGACGAGAAAGAGGCGTAAACCATGCCCCACCGTTATTTTACCAACGAACTGGCCGCCGGCCGTGCCGCGCTGACCGGCAGTGACGCCCACCACCTGGCGGACGTTATGCGCGCCAAACTGGGCGAGGAAGTGGTGCTTTGCGGCCCCGACGGGCTGGAGTACCTGGGTACCGTTACTGCCATCCAGTCCGGCCGGGTGGAGTTCACCGTGACAAAGGGCACCACCAGCAAGGCCGAGCCGGACGCGGCCGTGACGCTGTTTGCGGGCTACCCCAAGCAGGGCAAGCTGGAGGAAGTCATCCGCCACAGCGTCGAGCTGGGCGTAACGGAAATTGTCCCGTTTTTTAGCCGTTACTGCGTAGCTACGCCGAAAAGAGAGGACGCCAAAAACGAACGCTACAACCGTATCGCCGCCGAGGCCGCCAAGCAGGCGGGCCGCGCCATGCTGCCCCATGTGTCCATGCCGCTGTTGAACTTCGCCGCCGTCTGCGATGCCTTGCAGGAAGATTACGACCTGGCGCTGTTTTTCTATGAGGGCGGCGGCGCTCCCCTGCGTACCGTGCTGCGGCCCGGCTGCGCCAAGAAAATTGCCATCGTCACGGGCAGCGAGGGCGGCTTCTCGGTAGAAGAAGCCGAGGCCGCCAAGGCCGCCGGGGCTGTCACGGTGGGCTTAGGCCCCCGCATCCTGCGGTGCGAGACCGCTCCCCTCACCGCCCTGACCGCTGCCATGCTGCTGACCGGCAACCTGGAATAAGCGGCACCCCATACTATTCTCCTGCCGCCGCACGCGTGAAACAAAGGAAAACGCTATGGACAAGAAAAAGCTGTACACCGTTCTGAAAGCGGTTTTCTGGTGTGTGATCGGCGCGTTTCTTGGCTCTACGATCTATACCTGCTGGGACTACCATGCCCGTCCCGGCCTGTACGCGCTGACCTCCGCACCGTGGTATACCTCCATTGTGATGTATGGTATCCTTACGGCCATTGCCGCTGCCGTGCTGCTGGCGGCGATGTACATGGTAAAAAAGAAGCTGAAATAAAAGCAAGCCCCCGGCCATCGGCCGGGGGCTTGCGCGTTATATAGGCAATATAGGTAATAATCACCCAAACAACTTATCTTTGGGGTACAGCCCGTCCTCGCTCATCCGGCGCAGGGCGGCTACCAGTTCGGGCTTGTCCTCGCGGTAGGTGATGCCGTGCCACTTGTCGGGGCTGGTCAGCACATGTACGTCGGCATCGCCGCGCTGTAAAGCGGCGGTCACCACGCTGGGCAGGTAGTACTCGCATTTCAGCGGGTTCACCGGCAGGTTCTCCTTCAAAAAGGCCACAAACCCGGCCTTGGCCTCGGCCACGTAACCGGGGGTGAAGCCCCACAGATTCATCGAGACGACTGTGTCGGCGGGCAGGTCGGTCCAATTGGCGCCGCCATCCTCGGTGTAGTGGATGCCGCCGTCGTAAGGCTCGATGCAGGTGCGCTCGGTCACGCTGACCAGGTTGCTGTTCTCATTGGTCACGCAGACGCCGCGGCTGACACTGCCGTTGGCGCTGACCGTGTTGCCCAGCAAAAAGCCCACCATGCTCCACGCATAGCGGTCGCCGTCGGCGTGGCTGCTCAGGTAGTCGTACACCAGCTTAAAGCCCTGCGGGCCGTAGTAGTCGTCGGCGTTGATGACCGCAAACGGTGCGCTGCCGATGGCCTGCTCGGCAGTCAGGATGGCATGGGCAGTGCCCCAGGGCTTCACGCGGCCATCGGGCACGGTAAAACCTTCTGGTAGGCAGTCCAACTGCTGGTAGGCATAGCGCACCTCAAACCCGGCCTGCAAAGCGCGGGCACCCACGGCGGCCTTGAACGGCTCCTCGATCTCGTGCTTGATGATAAAGACGACGGTCTCGAACCCGGCGCGGCGGGCATCGTACAGGCTGTAGTCGATGATAGCCTCCCCGCTGGGGCCGACCGGGTCGATCTGCTTCAGCCCGCCGTAGCGGCTGCCCATACCGGCAGCCATAATGACAAGAATCGGTTTCTCGCGCATGGGAAAAACCTCCTTTATACAAAATCATTCCGGCTTCTATGATACACTCTTTTGGCGGCGGGTGCAACCCCCGGGGCAAAACCGGGCAGCTTCGGCAAAATGTTTGGTGCTTCCCTATGGCAGTGCGGGGCAGAAGATGCTATAATAAGGCCATAGAGTAATGGGAGGAAGTTACCATGCAGCAAACACGAAAACCCGGCCCGCAGCGGGCCCTTGTGCTGGCCGGTGGCGGTGCCAAAGGCAGCTACCAGGTGGGTGTGTGGCAGGCGCTGCAAGAGCTGGGCTGGACGCCGGATATTATCACGGGTGCCAGCGTCGGTGCACTGAACGGCTGCCTGTTTACAATGGGCAAAAGCAAGGAGGCCGAGGAACTTTGGCGCGGGCTGGAGATCCATGACGTGCTGGAAGTGCCCGACAGCCTGAAGCCAGAGGAATTGAACAACTTCTTTCTGGACGTGGTGCGCAGCGGCGGCCTGAACGTGGAGCCGCTGGCCGAGACCATCGACCGGCTCATCGATGAGGACGCGGTGCGCCGCTCCCCCATCCGCTTCGGCCTGGTGATGACCGAACTGGGCACCATGCGCCGCGTGCAATGCCCGGTGGAAAAGATCCCCGAAGGCCAGATGAAAGACTACCTGCTGGGGTCCAGCGCCTGCTTTCCGGCGCTGCGCCCGCGGGAGATCGACGGCGTGAAGTACATCGACGGCGGCTGGCGCGACAATATGCCGCTGGACCTGGCCGCCGCCATGGGCACCGGGGAACTGCTGGCCGTGGACGTGAACGGCGTGGGCATCACCCGCCCCAATACCACCGGCCTGCCAACCCGCATCATCCGCAGCCATTGGAATTTAGGCCCCACGCTGGATTTTGCCCCCGAGCGCGCAGCCCGCAACATTGCCCTGGGCTACTTTGATACGATGCGGCTGTTTGACCGCATGGGCGGCACAGCCTACGGCATCCTGCCGGACAGCAGCGCCTTTTTGAAGAACTTCGCCGAACGTTACCAGCTGCGCCTGGCCGAGGTCGCCGCCCGCTCCCCGGCTATCGACTTGGTGGAAAAGACTGCCCGCCAGCTGGCCAACTACCCGGCCCCCTTTGCGCCGAACCCCAGTGCCCCCACCGCGGCTGCACTGGCCCCGCTGGAGCTGGCCGCCGAGCACCTGAACGTGCCCGCGGACATGCCCTACACCCCCAAACTGCTGGCTGCCACCGTGATGGGCAGCTTTGAGAAAGACCCGGCTGACCGCTTCCCCGCCCTGCTGGACGGCAAGGACGGCAGCCTTGTGGCCGAGAAAGCCATGGCGGCCGCCGTGCCCGAGGAATTTGTAACAGCGCTGGTCAGCCGTACCTTGGCGGATGTGCCACTACTTTAACAAAATACGATGCTGCGCATTTTTTGCGGTAGCATCGAAAAAACAAGGAGGTCTGCATGCATACCTTTACTGGTGTTTCGGCATCGCCCGGCGTTGTGATCGGCCCTGTGGAACAGATCGACCACGGCACCACCGGACTGCACCGCATCGTCTGCGACCCGTTTCGGGAGCGCGCACTGTATGACGTAGCGGTGGTGCTGGCGAAAGATGAGCTGCGCCGCCTGAGCCAGCGCGCCAAAGGCCCCGATGCGGACATTCTGCTGTTCCAGATCGCCCTGCTGGAGGATGAGTCCTTCACCAATGAGATCGGCGATTACATAGCCGCCGGTGCGGGCGGTGCTGCCGCTGTCGAGCGGGCCGAGCAGATCTTTGCCCGCCGCCTGCGGGACGTGGACGATGAGTACATCCGGGAGCGCAGCGTGGATGTCTGCGATGTCTGCCGCCGCGTGGTGGATATTCTGGACGGCCGCCCGCGCCGCCGCCTGCACTTGAAGCGCCCCAGCATTCTGGTGGCGGACCGCTTCTTCCCCAGCGACCTGTTCAGCCTGGACCGCCGCATGATCCTGGGGCTGGCCAGCAACCAGGACAGCACCATCAGCCACGCGGCCATCATGGCCCGCAGCATGGGCCTGCCCGCTGTGCTGCAATTGGGTGACGGCGTGGCCGCGCTGGCCGCCGGCAAACGGGCCATTCTGGATGCCAACCTGGAGGACGGCACCGGCAGCCTGATTGTGGACCCGGACGGCGCGCATATCGCCCAGGCGGATTGCAAAATTGCGCTGAACCGTCTGCACGGCAGCGTGGCCGACCCCGTGGCGGCCCAGCCCTGCCTGACCAGGGATGGCACGGCATTCCGCCTGCTGACGATGACGAACCTGTACGGCACCGAGGACAAGGCCCTGCCGTTGACCGCAGTGGGCACCGGCCTGCTGCGCACCGAATCGGTGATCTTGAACGAGCTGTCCGAACAGGAGCAGTTGAACCTGCTGAAAGAACATCTGGAAGCAGCTAATGGGGCCATGCTGGCCGTGCGCACTTGTGATTCCAACGCCGACGATGAGGCCCCCTGGACCGCGACCGTCAAGGACAGCCTGCAAAACCACCGTCTGCTGTGGCCGCAGATACGGGCGCTGCTGCAAGCCGCGCCCTGCGGCGACCTGCGTATCCTCTTTCCCATGATCGCGGGGGCCGAGGATTGGGATGCCTGCCTGCAGGAAGTGACCGCCTGTCGTGACGAGCTGCAAAGCCGCGGTGTCGAGGTGGATCGCCTGCCGCCGATGGGGTGCATCGTGGATATGCCATCGGCCGCGCTGCTGGCGGGCGAGCTGATCGCCCACGGTGCGCAGATCTTGGCCATCGACATTGAGGACCTGGCCCGCTACACGCTGGGCCTTGTGAAGGACCCCGCCGCCGCGGCCCGCCGCGCCGCCAGCCCCGCTGTGCAGCGCCTTGTCGAAGAGGTACTGCGCCAGGCCGAGGGTACCGGCGTGCGGGTCTACCTCTGCGGCATCACGGTCGCCTCGGTAGACCAGATGCCCGCCTACCTCCACCTCGGTGTCCACCACTTCGCCGCCGAACCCGCCGCCCTTCTCCCGCTAAAAAAGCGGCTGATGGAAGAGGACTTGAGTAAAAAATAATTACATTGAAACTGGCTTCCTTATCACGGGAGCCAGTTTACTTTATTTATATGGCAAATTCAAGAATTCATTGACTTATGTATGATAGGATTATATTATCAAGTGTTTGTGACACAAGCAAAAGAAAAATAAAAAAGGCTCGGACAAATTCTTGAAATTTGTCCGAGCCTTTTTTACTAATGGTTAAGACGTAAACCGATCCTTCAAGTTCTTGAAGAAACCTTTGCGCTTTTCGTAGTTGTCGTCTTTCAGGCTGTCCTCAAAGGCTTTCAGGGCTTCGCGCTGGGTGCGGTTCAGCTTCTTGGGGATCTCCACATCCACGATGACGTACTGGTCACCGCGGCCGCGGCCGTTCAAATACTGGATGCCCTGGCCGCGCAGGCGGAACTTGGTGCCGCTCTGGGTGCCTTCGGGGATCTTCTGGGCGACCTTGCCGTCCACGGTGGGCACCTCGATCTCGGCACCCAGCACAGCCTGGGAGTAGGTGATGGGCACGCGGACGTACACATCGTATCCGTCGCGCTCAAACACGGCGTCGGTCTTGACCGTCACATGTACGATCACGTCACCGGCAGGGCCGCCGTTGCTACCGGCATCGCCTTGGCCGCGCAGTGCAATGTTCTGATCGTCATCGATACCGGCCGGGATCTTGACCTCCAGCGTCTTGCGGGCGGAAGTCTTGCCGGTGCCGCGGCAGGTCTTGCAGGGGTTCTTGATGATGGTACCGCGGCCGCCGCAGTGCGGGCAGGGCTGCTGGCTCTGCATCACACCAAAGGGGGTGCGCTGCTGGGTCACAACATAGCCGCGGCCGTTGCACTGGGTGCAGGTCTCGGGGTTGCTGCCCGGCTCACAGCCGGTGCCGTTACAATCGGGGCAGGTCTGTTGCCGGTTCAGCGTGACCTTCTTGGTGCAGCCGTGAGCTGCTTCCTCAAAGGTCAAAATCACGCTGGCCTGGATGTCGTGGCCTTTGCGGGGGGCGTTGGGGTTCGCGCGGGAAGAACCGCCGAAGCCGCCAAATCCGCCGCCGAACAGGTCGCCGAAGATGTCGCCCAGGTCTACACCGCCGGCACCGCCGAAGCCACCGCCAAAACCGCCACCGAAGCCGCCGCCGGGCTGGCCGGCCCCATAGTTGGGATCGACCCCGGCAAAGCCGAACTGGTCATAGCGCTTTCGTTTTTCCGGGTCGGAAAGTACATCGTTCGCCTCGTTGACTTCCTTGAACTTCTCCTCGGCGGTCTTGTCGCCGGGGTTCAGGTCGGGGTGGTACTTTTTGGCGAGCTTGCGGTAGGCGCTTTTGATCTCGGCATCGGTGGCGTTTTTGCCGATCCCCAGCACCTCGTAATAATCACGTTTTTCTGCCATAGAATCTATCCCCTCTATTTGGGTTTAATGTTTATCTGCCGTACTGTAGGGGCGGATGCTCGTCATCGGCCCCTGCAATATTGGAGCAGAAAAGATTTTCTCTAAAACCCCCAAGGGCCGCCGCCGGGGGTGCCTGGCGGCGGCCTAAAGGGTTACTTGTTTACAAATCAGACCTCGTGGAAGTCAGCGTCAACGGCGCCGTCATCCTTGGGCTGGGCACCGGCATCGTTGCCGGGCTGTGCACCGGGCTGCTGGCCCTGTGCCTGGGCGGCCTGCTGGTAAACCTTCTCGCTGATGGCGTAGAAAGCCTTCTGCAGGTCATCCTGCTTTGCCTTGATGTCGTCCACAGTGCCGGACTTCAGGGCTTCTTTCAGGGCGGACAGCTTGGTCTCGACTTCGCTCTTCTCAGAGGCGGAAACCTTGTCGCCGAACTCGCCCAGAGCTTTCTCGGTCTGGAAGACCATCTGGTCAGCGTTGTTGCGGACGTCGACCTCTTCACGGCGCTTCTTGTCCTCGGCGGCATACTGCTCAGCGTCCTTGACAGCCTTGTCGATGTCGTCCTTGCTCATGTTGGTGGAAGCGGTGATGGTGATGCTCTGCTCCTTGCCGGTGCCCAAGTCCTTAGCGCTTACATGCACGATACCGTTGGCATCGATATCGAAGGTGACTTCGATCTGCGGCACGCCACGGGGAGCCGGAGCGATGCCGTCCAGATGGAAGGTGCCCAGGCTCTTGTTGTCGCGGGCAAACTCACGCTCGCCCTGCAGGACGTTGACCTCAACGCTGGGCTGGTTGTCAGCAGCGGTGGAGAAGATCTGGCTCTTCTTGGTGGGGATGGTGGTGTTGCGGTCGATGATCTTGGTGCAGACGCCGCCCAGGGTCTCAATGCCCAGGCTCAGCGGGGTGACATCCAGCAGCAGCAGGCCCTTGACGTCGCCCTGCAGAACGCCGCCCTGGATAGCGGCGCCGACAGCCACGCACTCATCAGGGTTGATGCCCTTGAACGGCTCGCAGCCCAGTTCTTTCTTGACAGCGTCATAGACGGCGGGGATACGAGTGGAGCCGCCAACCATCAGGACCTTGGCCAGGTCAGAAGCCTTCAGGCCGGCATCGGCCAGAGCCTTGCGGACGGGGGTCATGGTGCGCTCGACCAGATCGGCGGTCAGTTCGTTGAACTTGGCGCGGGTCAGGGTCATATCCAGATGCTTGGGGCCGTTGGCATCAGCCGTGATGAACGGCAGGTTGATGTTGGTGGTGGTAGCGCTGGACAGCTCGATCTTGGCCTTCTCGGCAGCCTCCTTCAGGCGCTGAGCAGCCATCTTGTCCTTGCGCAGGTCGATGTTGTTCTCGCGCTGGAAGTCCTCAGCCATCCAGTTGATGATGCGCTCGTCGAAGTCATCGCCGCCCAGGTGGGTATCACCGTTGGTGGACAGAACTTCGGTAACGCCGTCGCCCATCTCGATGATGGAGACATCGAAGGTACCGCCGCCCAGGTCGTAGACCATGATCTTCTGGTCGGCTTCCTTATCGATGCCGTAGGCCAGAGAAGCAGCAGTAGGCTCGTTGATGATACGCTTGACGTTCAGGCCGGCAATGGTACCGGCGTTCTTGGTGGCCTGACGCTGGCTGTCATTGAAGTAAGCAGGAACGGTGATGACGGCCTCGGTGACAGGCTCGCCCAGGTAAGCTTCGGCGTCAGCCTTCAGCTTGCTCAGGATCATAGCGCTGATCTCTTCGGGGGTGTAGTCCTTGCCGCCGGCGTGGACCTTCTCGGCAGTGCCCATCTTACGCTTGATGGAGGAGATGGTGTTCTCGGGGTTGGTGATAGCCTGGCGCTTTGCAACCTGGCCAACCAGACGCTCACCGGTCTTGGTGAAGCCGACAACAGACGGGGTGGTGCGGGCGCCTTCAGCGTTCGCGATAACAACGGGCTCGCCGCCCTCCATAACAGCTACGCAGCTGTTGGTGGTGCCAAGGTCAATACCAATAATTTTACTCATACTATAAAACTCCCTTCAAATTTGCTTTGAATGTGGTGAATGTCTAAATTTATGTGAACGGGCCTTGCGGCCCAATCAGGCTTATTCTGCAACGACGACCGTTGCGTGGCGGATGATCTTATCGCCGATCTTGTAGCCTTTCTGGAAGACCTGCACGACGTCGCCGCTCTCCTGCCCTTCGGCGGGCGGGACCTGCTGCACGGCGTTCATGAAGTTGGGGTCAAAGGGCTTGTTCAGCGCTTCGATCTCGGTGATGTTCAGGTTCTCCAGCGCTTTGGCGGCTTTGTCCAGCGTCATCATGACGCCTTTCTTGTAGTTCTCATCGGCGCACACGGCGTTGGCGGCCATGTCTAGCGTGTCCAGAATGCCCAAAATCTGGGTGACAGCGTGGGAAACGCCATCATTGAACTTCTGGTCAGCCTCGCGCTGGCTGCGCTTGCGGTAGTTATCATACTCGGCAGCGGTGCGGAGCAGCTGGTTCTTCAGCTCCTCGTTCTTCTTCTCGCTGGCTTCCAGTTTGGCTTCCAGCGCAGCCTTTTCGTGGTGGTGTTCGTGTTTGCTTTCGTGCTTCTCTTCATGCTTGCCCTCGGCCTTGGGTTCGGTCTCGGGGGTCACGGTCTTTTCCGCTTCGGATGCGGCCGCAGCTTCTTTTTTATTTTCTGCTTCGTGGCTCATTGAGGGTCCTCCTTACAAATTTGTTTATTGGCCCTGCCCGGCCATGCTCTGCCCTAACTTGGTGGCAAAGTAGTTCAGGATCGGCAGCAGGCGGTGATATTCCATCCGCGTGGAACCGATCAGTGCGACCGACCCGGTCAACCCGCCGCCCGCTAAGTACCGCTTGCTTACGATGCAGGCACCCGGCATCGCGGGGTCAAGGTCGCTGCCAAGCGTTGCGGTGATCTTGCCGCCCTCGGGGCGGATCAGCTCAGCGGCGGCCTCGTTGTCGGAGAAGATCTCCAGCAGCGTACCCAGGTTTTGGCGGACATCCGGCATCTTTGCCAGATACTGCGCGCCTTCTAGGCAGGCTTGCGGGCCGGTGGTTACCAGCGCACAGGCGGCCATCACAACGGGCGCCAGCCGCTCCCCTGCTGCCAGTACCATGCTGGCGGTCAGCATCGGGTTCAAGTCCTGCGGGGCCACAAAGGTCAGCCCGCGGTTGAGCAGCTGCGCCAGATTGGCGGCGTCGTCCCGGGTCAGGCCGGTGTCCACCCGCGCCACGCGGGTACGCACACCGCCTGCGCTGGTAACGGCCAGCACTGCGGCGGAGTAGCGGCCCACCTGCACGACCTCAAAGTGGGCGATGCAGAGATCCGGCGCCTGGGGCGTGGTGGCGGCGGCGGCGCAGCCGGTCAGATCAGCCAGGCTGCGGGCGGCTGCGGGCACCAGCTTTTCAGGCTCGGCATCCATGCAGGCGAAGAGGTCATCGATGTGCTGGCGGTCTTCATCGCTCAGCGTGGTGGCGGAAGGGGCATCGATCAGGTGATCGAGATAGTAACGGTAACCCTGTGCGCTGGGCACCCGCCCGGCACTGGTGTGGGGCTGCTCCAGCAGGCCCAGCTTTGTCAGGGCGGCCATCTCATTGCGCAGGGTGGCACTGGACAGTGCCATGTCAAAGTAGTTTGCCAGCAGGCCGGAGCCGACAGGCTCGCCATCGTTGGCATACAGGGCAACAATAGCTTCCAGGATACGCTGCTTGCGGGCATCCATGGCCATGCTGCTCATCTCCTTTGCTGCGAAGTTTCAATTTAGTTTAGCACTCTTTATCTCTGAGTGCTAAATTTATTATATGCCAGTTTTACAAACTGTCAAGGGGTTTCGGCAAACTTTTTTCAAGTTTAACAGTTTCGTCACAAACCGCGCAGCTTCTTGACTTTTCCCGGCACGGGCACTACACTGGATTTAACCGGGACGTCCTATATAAATAAGGAAAGCGTAAAAAATCCGCCCTGTGCAGTGGGTACTGCCAGGGCGGGGGCGGCGTTATTCTTCCATCCACTTGGCCAAAAAGGCGGCCGCCGTGGCCACAGCGTGTACGGCTTCTTCCTCCGGCAGGGCGTCCCGCCCGGTGCCGGGCAGCAGCACGCCGCCCTCGATGTCGCCATGTGCTAAGATCGGTGCGGCGCATAAAATCGGCCGCTCGCTGCGTTCCAGCATCGGCAGGCGGCGGGTGCGGTTGGCGGGGGCTGTGTAGACGCTGCGCGCCGCCAGCAGTTGTTCCAGCTCCGGCGAGATGGCGCGGCCCAGCAGCTCTCCCCGGCCCGGCCCGGCAGCCGCTACGATCTGGTGGGTGTCGCACACCACCACCGGCCGCCCCAGGCTTTTGGCCAGCACCTCGGCATACACCTTGGAGAGCGACCCCAGCCCCGACAGCGGCGAATACTTTTTAAAAACGACCTCGCCGTCCGCTGCCGTAAAGATCTCAAGGGAATCACCCTGGCGTATCCTCTGCGTCCGCCTGATCTCTTTTGGAATGACGATGCGGCCCAATTCATCGATGCGGCGCACAATTCCGGTTGCTTTCATAAAACGTCCCTCCGTTGCGGTTTTGTTGCGATTTGTGGTAGTATTTGCTAAAACCGCTGGATTATGCGGTATTGCCGAAAGGAGTTTTCCTCATGGATTTTTTGCAGACGACCCTGTGTTACCTGGAAAAAGACGGCTGCTATTTGATGCTGCACCGTGTAAAAAAGAAAAACGACGCCAACCACGATAAGTGGGTCGGCGTCGGCGGAAAGTTTGAACCGGGCGAGGATGCCCTTGCCTGCGTAATGCGGGAAGTGACCGAGGAGACCGGCCTGACGATGCAGGCCCCGGCCTACCGCGGCATAGTGGATTTTTATTGTACCCCCTGGCCAGCCGAACGGATGCACCTGTACACCTGCACCCAGTTTGCCGGCACCATGACCGATTGCAGCGAGGGCACGCTGGAATGGGTGCCCAAGCAGGCCGTACAGGCTCTTCCCATCTGGCAGGGCGATAAGATTTTCTTTGACCTGCTGGCGAAGGAAGCTCCGTTTTTCCATCTGGAGCTGCATTATGAGGGGGATACCCTGACCAAAGCAATATTGGACGGAAAAGAACTGTAATTTGGCCGCATGGATTGAATTGCACGCCTGTATGGGTCGATGCTCGCATTGCGAGGTCGCGCAGCGATCAATGCTCCGGTGGAACATTGAACCGCACGAGCGCACCGGCTATGCTGGTTGGCGTTCATCGTTTTGACCGCCAAGCGGACCCGCGGGCGGATGCAAGCATCCACCCCTGCAAAGCACGGACCCGTTCCGTTACTCCATCCCCTCCAAAAACTTCTCGATCTCCCGCACATAGTCCCCTGCTTTTAGCGCCCTAAAATCCGCCTCGGTCACAGGGGTTTGGCTCATCAGGTCCGCCAGCAGGCCGGTGATGTGTGTACATCCTTCGCCTGCTGGAAGTCCTTGAAAATCGTCTCAAACATATCCCGCGCGTAGGCGGCCCCGTCCACCGTCACGGTCTGTGCGGGGTATTTCGCCGTAAGGATGGGCATTTTCTCTGAATACAACATCACATATCCCTCCCCTTAGGTGGGCAAATCGTGAATTAGTGCAGTCTAACTGCATTGCCCCTATTATACGTCACCTCCCCCGTCGTTTCAACAACAAAATAACACAAAAGGGCCGCTGCACAGGGAAAAATCCCCGCGCAGCGGCCCGTTTATTATAATAAAGTTACGCCATGGCGTTGCGCACGGCGGCGTAGTCGTCCATGGCAGCGCCCTCGGCGTACAGCGAGTACTGTATGTCGCCGTCAAACCAGCGGGACCAGAGACCGCCGTTTTCGGTGGTGATGGCGGTCACATCGCCCTCGCGGCCGTTGCCTAAGGTCGTGCCATTCTCCCACACGCCGGAAATATCGCCGGTATCCTTGGCGGCGCGCAGCGTGTAGGTGCCGCCGTTGTAGGTGAAGGTATACTGGCCGATAGGGTTCTTCTCTTCGTTGTCGATGGTCGCCTAGGCTTCGTCGGTCAGCTCCAGGTCGGCGGGGCGCTTCATGGCCGAGCCGATGGCCTCGTTCACCTCGTCCAGGCTGGCGCGGTCGGTGATGGGGCTGGGGATCTGGGTGTTGTCCGCGGCATCCTCGGCGGTCTCGGTCACGGTAGAAGTGCTGGTGCTCTCGGGGGTAGTCGTGGAGGAGTCGGCCGTTTTGCTGCTGCAGGCGGTTAAGACAATGCTCATTGCAGCGGTGCAGACAGCGGTAGCGAGAAAAGCGGAAATAATACGTTTCATAGTTGTGTTCTCCCTATTGATGATAAAAATTCCCTCATACCCTGCATTGTGTGCAGGAGTTTGCGGTTTATGTATTCGGTAGGGCCCTTACACACCTATAAAACGAAAAATTCCGCCCGGCGTTACACCGAGCGGAAAACTTTTTTATAAAGGCAACACCGCACAATTCCCGCCTAACGGCTTAAGCACCGCTCCGGCGGATCTCCGCGCCAAGAGCCGCCGCAAAGCGTC
>ENA-UOJJ01001423-UOJJ01001423.1-human-gut-metagenome-genome-assembly--contig:-CS66-NODE-1423-length-35273-cov-24.416264_pt1 | contig 35273 bp, 29 predicted proteins | sample MGYA00242343_ERZ723890 | MGnify/ENA metagenome assembly ERZ723890
CCGGGGGCGGCTGCGCCGCGAATGTTTACCTTGTGCAGAGTGTGGTGTGGGCGCGGGTGGCCGCCTCAAAGCTAGGCAGGTCAGTCGCGGCGATGGCAATGCCCTCGGCTTTGGCACGGGCCAGCATAGCGTCATCCGGGCGAATGCCCTCGGTGAGGACAACGCAGGACACATCGGCCATGAGGGCGGCAACAATGGTGTTCTGATTTGCCATAACGGTGAACCAGACCCCATCAGTGGGGGCGTGGCCCATCACCATGCTGAGAAGATCGCAGCAGTATACACCGCCGGTTATTTCCCGCTCGGGGCAGCACAGCAGGGTAAAGCCGCAGGCGCGGCAAAGCTCATTCGCTGTCATGTTCAATATCCTCCATGGGGGTGCGGTGGGCGGAAAGCCCCGCCAGGGACTGGGCCAGCTGCTCCAGCTTTTCCTTAAGCAGGTAGATGCAGTCATCCTCGGTGCGGTAGCCGCGGACAATATCCTCGGCGAGGGCATGGCAGGTGGGGGAACCGCAGCTGCCGCAATCCAGGCCGGGGAAGCGGCGCTCGTAGCTCTGCATCTTGGCGAAGAGTACCAGCGACTGAGAGGGATCGCTGCCCAGGGACATGACATTCAGCGGCTCGATCTTTTTATTGAAGTAAACATCCTCCGGCAGCCATTCCGGGGTGGGCCACTGGGTACCAACCTGTGGCAGGTCGCGGGCCAGCCGCTTGATGCGGGCGGCCGCGGCATAAGGGTTTTCCACATTCATTACGCCGCCCACGCAGCCGCCGGGGCAAGCGGAAAGCTCCACAAAATCCAGGCGGGTGAACTGCTCGTCCTCGATGGCTTCCAGAATCTTGATGACATTTTCGATGCCATCGGCGGCGATGTAGCGGCGCTGCCCGCTGCCGGTGGATTCACCGCTATTGGCGGCCCAGCTAAGACCGGTGCTGCCCATGTGGGAAAGATGCTCGAACTCGGGCAGCTCCATCTTTTTGACCTCCTGCACCAGCTGGGGGTATACCCGGCTGATGGCGATGGCGGCATCGATATTACGGGTCTGATTGCCCAGCGGCACCTTGGCGGCCGTTACCTTGGCGGGGCAGGGGGTAATAAACGCAACGCCGATCTCCTCCGGCTTGAGGCCGGTCTTTTCCACGGCGGCGCGGCGGGCCAGCACGGCGGCCAGCTCCACGGGGGGCTGCAGAGACAGCAGGTGCTCCAAAAGATCGGGGAAGCGGACCCGGATAAGCCGCAGCACGGCCGGACAGGCCGAGGAGATGAGCGGCAGCGGGCCCTGATAATGCGCCATGTATTCCTTGGTGGACTGGGAGATGAGTTCTGCGGCGGCGCCCACCTCGTAAACCTCATCGAAGCCGATGCGCTGCAGGGCCAGGATGATGCGGCCGGTGTGGTCCAAATGCTTGATCTGGGCGAAGAGCACCGGTGCGGGCAGCGCTATCTTATACTTGAAGCCATCCAGTGCCTCCATGGTATCGCTGACGGCCCGCTTGGCGTGGTGGGGGCAGATGCGGATGCATTCGCCGCAATCGATGCAGCGCTCGCCCAGGATGCGGGCTTTGCCATCCCGAACCCGGATGGCCTCAGTGGGGCAGCGCTTGACGCAGGTGATGCAGCCGTGGCACAAATCCTTATTGAGCGTAACGGAGTGAAAATAGGTCTGGTGTTCCATCTTTTCCTCGCTTAGTTTCTCCCGGCATCAATGCAGATCCACCCGCAGGGAGATGGTGGTGCCGACCCCCAGGACGGTGTCGATCTGCATATTGTCGGTGTATTTTTTCATATTGGGCAGGCCCATACCGGCGCCGAAGCCCTGGGCCCGGATCTCATCGCTGGCGGTGCTCCAGCCCTCCTGCATGGCCTTTTCCACATCGGGGATGCCGGGACCCTGATCCCGCAGGACAATGGTGATGCCGTGATCATCGATCTCGGCATCGATCTCGCCGCCATTGGCGTGGATGACCATATTGATTTCGCCCTCGTACATCGAGACGGCGACCCGGCGGATGGCATCGCCGGGGTAGCCCAGCTGGCGCAGCACGCCCTTGAGGTGGCCGCTGGCTTCCCCAGCATGGACAAAGTCATCGCCGGGGACGATGTAATGATATTGCAGTGTCATGGCGGGCCCCTTTATACGCCGCGCAGGCCGGCGCCATACAGCAGGCCGCTGGCGGTGAACATGCCGCGCTGGGTGCTGATGACGGCGATGCCTTTTTCCCGCGCCAGGGTGAGGACCTCCTCGGCGGGGGTTTTGCCCCGGACAAAGATGATGCAGTGCATATCCAGCATTTCCGCGGTGCGGATGACCTGCTGGTTGAGCAGCCCGGTGAGCAGCAGGGACTGGCCCTGGCCATAGGCCAGCACATCGCTCATCATATCGCTGGCAAAGGCGCTGGTAAATTCGTGGTCGTCCTGCGGCGCGCCGCACAGCAGGCGGCCCCCCAGCAGGGTGAGGATCTCTTTCATTTTCATGGCGTATCAATCCTTTCGGCAAAAAGCGGGGAGGATATCCCCTTACTTTTTTCTATTATAACAGGCCGCGTGGGGCGGCGCAACGGGGAGAAAGGAGTGGAGGGGAGGATTTTAGGAGAGCTTTTTGACGGACTGGTGCGGTTATCACAAGGTATTCACAGAATATTTGTGCCATTTGCCGAAGAAAAAATCTTGCCAACCCCCCAAAAACACGCTATCATATAGTCACTGTAAAATTTACCGTAAAAAATATGTATATACTTTTTCAGGAGGCAAATATGGTACTGGAGAAACTGATTGAACTGCTGTGCGAACAGCTTGATATTGAGGCGGACGAAGTGAACGAGAATACCGATATCGTCAATGACCTGGGCGCAGATTCGCTGGATGTAGTGGACCTGGTGATGACCCTGGAGGACGAGTTCGATATCGAGATCCCCGATGAGGACATTGAGAAGATCCACACTGTTGGCGAGCTGGCCCATTATCTGGAGGAGCACATCGACAGCTGAGAACGGCCAGAAGGCGAATAGACGGCAGCCCCCTGACCAGTGGGCCGGCTGCCGCTTTGTTTTGCCGCAAAAAACTGTATTTTGGGGCTTGACTTTGCCCCGGGTGAATGGTATAGTAATATAGTCGCAGCGGATACGCTGGTGTAGCTCAGCCGGTAGAGCAGCTGATTTGTAATCAGCAGGTCGGGGGTTCGAATCCGTCCACCAGCTCCACCACCGCATGACATAACCGAATATGGAGGAGTTCCCGAGCGGCCAAAGGGGGCAGACTGTAAATCTGTTGTCACTGACTTCGATGGTTCGAATCCATCCTCCTCCACCACAAAAAAGACGCCTTTAGGGCGTCTTTTTTGTGGTGGAGGAGGATGCGGGGAGCGCGGGCTTTTCTAAAAGGCGAGAGCCGCTGCCCTGATTTGACGCGAAGGGGGACCCCGCAAAGGTTCCCCCTTCACACAACCCCTTCCTTGCGGGGAGGAAGGTTTGCTTGCGTCTTTTTTGCTGTGGAGGAGGATGTGGGGAGCGCGGGCTTTTCTAAAAGGCGAGAGCCGCTGCCCTGATTTGACGCGAAGGGGGACCCCGCAAAGGTTCCCCCTTCACACAACCCCTTCCTTGCGGGGAGGAAGGTTTGCTTGCGGCTTTTTTGCTGTGGAGGAGGATGTGGGGAGCGCGGGCTTTTTTAGCAAGGATATTATTTCCTTTTTACAATATCTGAAGGAGAAAAAGGCGAAAATATAGGAAAAACAAACAATTGTAAGATGAGCGCCAGCAAATAAAATGCAATAATTGAACAAAAATAATGAAAAATGAGATTTTGATGAAAAATTCTCTTGAATTCTTTGTGAGCTGATGTTAAGATAACGCTAAGGAAACAGGAACGATTCCCATAAATTGAATGATCCTTGGCAAACCTGCTGAAAGGCAGGGACGCAAAGTAAAGCGTCTAAACGGGAAACCGCATGACCGGCTGACTGCATTCTTGAGTAAAAGAACGCAGTCAGCTTTTATATTTACAAAAATTAGAACAGAAAGGATAAATAATGCATACCAAAATCAGCAGCGGAAAGGAACATCGCCGGCACCGGGCCCGCAGGGCCTCGGTGCTATTGGTGGTGCTGGCGCTGCTGTTTACCATGCTGCCAACGGGCCTTTACACGGTGGCGGATGCCGCCCCGGCGGAGGAAGAACCGGCTCTGGTTCCTGCTCCGGAGGAGGCCCTGCCCGAACCGGAAGACTCCATGACAAAAGAGGAAGAGACGGATGAGCAGCCGGCCGAAGCGCAGCCCGCTGAAGACAAGGCCCGTGCGGCGGCCGCCACGGTGGAATGCTATGCGGCACGGGATGGCATCTGGTACCCGGTGACCACGGTGCAAACCGCCGCGCAATATGCCGATGGCAGCGGAAAGCTCCGCTACTATATAACGGCGGCGGAGCTGGAGGAGGTATATGGCGCCTACGGCTTTAAGGCGGCGAATTATCACGGGGAGCGGTTCTTCCCGCACACCGATAGCTATGACCCCAACAAAATGTGGGCAGGTGCCGCTCCCATAAAGAGTGAGGACGGCGGCTGGCAGATTCCGCTAAGCCACCGGACCGAGATCCGGCTGTACTACCTGCCCGCGAATAAAGAAGGTGCCGAAAGCTATTTCCTTGATAAAAAAGAACTGAGCAACGAAACGCTGCTGGCGGAGAATATGTTCTACACGGTGACGGTGGAGGACGACCTGAACAGGGTGTACCAGGAGCCGCCCGCGCCGAAGATCGCTTTCCATGGGGAGAATGTGAGCATTACCCTAAATACCGTGTCCAGTATGGCCTGGGACGCCATGGATGGCCTGACCGGAACGCATCTGGAGCTGGAGCCGACCAAGCAGACCGAAACCAGTGTGACCTATACCATCGAGAAAATCAGCCAGCCAGTGGTTTTCTACCCGCATACCGATACCCTGGTAATAAAATATGAGGCCGAGCCGGACGGCTGGCAGCACAAGATTGGCCAGTTTGAGCCTTCGGTGCAGGCGCCCCAGCAAAGCGCGATGGTAAAGGGCAAAAAAACCCTGCTGGTGGAACCGGGTGACGGAGACTACACGCTGCTGGCCCCGGATATTGACCGGATAGAGGTAAAGCTGACCGGCGAAAAAGCCAATGACCGCTCACTGTTCTATTCCTTTTTAGGTTGGCGGGTGGCCAATATAACGGAAGAGGTGCTGCTGCAGCCCGGTACAAAGCTGACTGCCGCAGACCTGCAGCACTATACCGGCAGCGATGGCGAAGTGACGCTGCGGGCAAAATGGAGCGGCGAGGATAAGCTGAAACGCCCAATTACCACACATTTTTTCCTGCATCTCAATGGAGAGATCAGGGGCTCGGTGGATGACGGTGTGCAATGGGAGGACCAAAAGGACTATACGCCCGCCCTATATACCATCCGGATGCTGGGGGCGGACAATATCCCGGCGGAGTACTCCAATAAAAATGCGGAGGGTGTGGTAAAGCCGCTGGTAGCGCGGGCAACCAATGGCGACAATGCCTACGCGGTGGATGACACGATCCGCAACATGGTGAATAACCCGGTGCAGGGCGGTAGGCTGGAGGATCTCCCCAATGAGGAAACGATCTTTGCCTACCTGCGGGCCCACAGCGATACCATTACCATGAAGGTGGACGGAGTGGAGATCCCCGCGGAGATGCTCAATTCGGATTACTTCCAGATCCGCTGGAACATGGTCAAGTTTGAGCATTCCGATGGCTGGCATATCGATGGTGTGCTGGTGGCCAAGCGCACCCGCTTTTTTGTGACAAAGACCTTTGCGGGGGATGCTGAGGCGATAAAACAGGTACGGGATAAGTTCCTCATTACTGTCTCCCACACCGAAAACGGCAGCAGCGTGACCGATTTTACCCTGGTGCCGCAGCCTGCGAAGGCGGTAACGGAACAGGGCAAGCTGGGTTATACCCGCTATGATGCCGAGGCCGATACCTACACCTGGGAAGTCCCGGCCCAGCAGCGGCGGGACTACACGATAAAAGAAACCGGCCATACGCTGCAGGGTGACAAATGGCGGGTGAACAACCGCTATCTCATCCGCAATCACCCGCAGGGACTTTCGGGGGGATATCAGGACTACCCGGAGGAAAGTGGCATTACTATTACGGCGGTGGCCTACGGCAACGATGTGCCGAACACTGCGGTGCAGACCGTGGCTCTGCAGAACATATATGTGGGGATAGGTACCCTGACGGTAAAAACGCAGGATTCCATTACCGGCAACGGGCTGGCAAAGGTAGAGTATAAGTTGTCCCGGCCGGGCGGCGCTGAAGTGGTCTTGTACCGTAAGCCGAACACCACCCTTTACAGCGTGGTGCAGGAGGAGGGCTATACCGAGCAGATCGCCGACTGCAAGATCATTGCCGATGCCAGCGGTTTTTTTACCATCCGGCTGGAGGAAGGGACCTACACTCTGACCGAAGTACTGCCAACGGGGTACTTTGGCCCCGGTACTGTGCAGGTGACGGTCGCCCAAAATACTGGAGGGAATATCAGTTACCATGCGGAGGCAAAAGCGCTGCCGGAAGGGATAACACCCTCGACCGGCAGCTGGCTGCAGAATGCCGATGCCGACAATGTGGTCATCCTAAATGTACCCAGAATGCTCATCAGTGTGACGGCCCGCAGCAGTTGGCCCGCCACGGGGGATAAGCTGCCTGTGACGGTGGAGCTGTGGCGCGATGGCGCGCCGCTGACGGGTGATGCCTATACCGTGGAGCTGAACAAGGAAAACGAATGGCAATACACCTGGGAAAATCTGCCGCTTTTTACGGATGGCACGGTGGCTGATTACACGCTGCGGGAAATCGAAATAGGGGACACCTACCGTGACCCCGGTGTGGCCGAGGATGGCTTCGCGGATTACCTGGTGACCTATGCCAAGGCCCTGTACCGGCAGGCCGAGGATAAGGAATACCGGGAGGAGCACTGGTGGCAGAAGGCCGATGGAACGCAATGCTTTGCGCGGGAGGCTCTGCTGGTGGTCAATAATGAGGGCATCCGGGGCGAGATCGCCTTTGAAAAGGTGGATGAAAAGGGCTACCCATTAAAGGGCGCGGAATTTACCCTGTATGCTGATGCGGAATGTACCAAGCGGCTGGCAACAGCCACCTCCGATGAAAACGGCGATGTGCAGTTTGAGGATAAGTGGCCGGCCGGCACCTATTACCTGCGGGAGACCACCGCCCCTGTGGGCTACACTGCGGCGGAGCTCACCTGGACGGTGAAGATCGCGGCGGGGAAGGCGACCATTTCTACACCGGGCGGCACCACCGTTACCGAGGTGAAGAATACCTCCCGGCTGCGGCTGAAGTTGAAAGTGCTGGGCCCACTGGGAGAGGAACTCCCCGGGGCGGTGCTGCGGGTGACGCGGGATAATGGCAGCCCGATGCTGTATAAAACCAATGAAGCCAGCGCGGCCCTGCTGGAGCAGATGCCTGCCGGGGATTATATCATCCAGCTGGCGGGCACCCCCACGGGCTATGTGCCGGAGGACAGCGCCCCCAACCTAAAGGCCGAATACGGCACGCTGACCTATTTGGATACAGCGAATACCGCATGGCAGCTGGAACAGTGCAAGGGGGAGGAATACACCTATCTGCTGACCCTGGAGCTGAAGGAGCTGCATATCCTGCCCAGCACCGGCGGCACCGGAACGGTGCCCTTTACACTGGCGGGCGCGGCCCTGATGGCCGTAGCGGTACTGCTGCCAGGCCGAAAGAAAGTGAAATAAGCGCGCCCCCTGCCAAGGGGAAGCCGCTGTGGATAACAATGATACCAAAGGAGTGAAAGTAACATGAAAAAGACAATGAAAAAGTGCCTGACGCTGCTGCTGGCGCTGGCCATGCTGCTGGCCATGGCGGTGCCGGCCGCGGCAGAGGAGAACTATTCCCGTGAGATCACCTTTACCGGGGTGGCCAAGGGCGATACCGTGAAGGCGTACCAGTTGATGAAGTACGATGCGAACTACAACGAGTACATATTTCACGAGGGATTTAAGGCCTTTGCAGCCAATTTCTATGATTCTAAGAAACAATCGCTGGAGGAGCACCTTGCCGAAAGTACGAAAGAGCATTTGACCGCACTGATGATCAATTATGCAATCATGACCGATTCTGCTCATGGTGGGGTTTCCTTCCCCCAAAACCCGGTGGAAGCGATTGCCGATGCAAAAAATGAGGTTAAGGTGACTCTGGAGCCCGGCTATTATCTGCTGCTGGTTTCCACCACCGAACAGAACAACCGGACCTATATGCCTGTTACCGTGTTTGTGCAGGTGAAGAACGGGAATGTAAGGGTGTATGCCGCCGGCAGTGAGATTACCGATGGCCTGACCGCTGTATTTAAGCACGAGGACGGCCCTGCTGTCAATGTACGAGTAAGCGATGACAGCAGAGCTACTACCCAATGGAAAGAAACTGCCGGTGGCCGGGTGGGTGAAACGATGGATTTCTATATGGAAGTATCTATCCCGGCCTACGAGAGCGAGCATGTGGCCATTAGTTCGCTGATTGCGAAGTGCCAGCTGGCCGGACTGAGCTATGTAGCGGACAGCATGAAAGCAACCACCCTGCCCAATGCGGATAGCGATGCCGTAGAGGGTGCCATTATAGGGACTCCCGCATGTACTGATGGTAATTTGACCGTTGAGCTGAATTACAGCAAGATCCGTAGTGCCACCGGCAGAGGGCTGATTTATCTCCACTTCAAGGCCACCGTAGCCCCGGATGCAGTTGCAGAATCTGAGGCTTCCGCAACTGCCAAGCTGGAATATGTATTCTCCATGGAGGCGGGCAAGACCAAAACGACCGCCGACTCTACCGCTGCGGTTTATAATTATGACTTTACCCTCTTTAAGAAATCCAATGAGCTGATTGATCCCAATAATGCGGGTTCCGGCCACCAGCCTCTGGCCGGTGCGGGCTTCACCCTGTATGCCGATGAAGCGATGAACACCCCCGTCAGCATGGTTAAGGTAGATGCTACTACCACGACCGATGCCTACTATCGTCCCGCTACCGCTGCGGAGATTACTGCCGGTACCGGCATTGTGACCAAAATGGATGCCAATATGGGCAATGATAAGAATACCCTTTCCATCCGCGGCCTGGATGTTGGCTCCTACTATGTGAAGGAGACCAAGACCCCTTCCGGCTACTATGCCCCCAAGGGCGGCTTTAAGCTGGAGCTGACCGCGGTGCTGAACACCGGGGAGACTTTGGATAAACAGCTGGCCAGCGGCGGCTTCAGCAATCTAGACAAAGCGGATACTCTGCTCATTCAGCATAATGAAGTAAACAAGAACTTAAACCGCTTTGAGGTGCATCTTCTCAACAGCTCCACCCCCGTACTGCCCACCACCGGTGGTGTCGGCACCGTGATGTTCACGGTGATCGGCCTGCTGTGCATGGGTGCGGCGCTGTGGTTCTTCCTGTTTGCCCGCCGTCGCCGTGAGGATGAGCAGGAGCAGAATAAGACCACCCTGTAATTTGCCATCCTCTTCATTTTCTTGCCGTCCCGCCGGGTTTTTCCTCTTTCTCTCCCCGGCGGGATGGGCGGCAAGGAAAAGGCCGCAAGCCTGCTGCAACGGTTTGCGGTTTTTTCCCTGCTGCATTACTGCCAAAGGAGTACCATTCGTGACGACAAAACAAGCCAAACAAAAAAGACAAAACCGGCTGGGCGCCGTGCTGGCCATCCTCATTTTTCTGCTGGGGCTGGGGATTCTATTTTACCCGGTGGCCAGCGACCTGTGGAACCAGCACCGGCAGAACCAGCTGATCTCCCACTACACCCAAAGCACCACGACCCTTGCCCCGGAGGATCACTCCGCGCTGTGGGAAGCGGCGCAGGAATACAATAAAAACCTCAGTCCCACCTTCCGGGATGCCTTTACCGGGCGGCAGCTGCCCGCGGGGGACCCCTACTGGGGCCTGCTGGATCCCGATGGCAGCGGCATTATGGGCTACATCGAGATCCCGCGCATCAGCGTGCGGCTGCCCATCTACCACGGTACCACGGAGGAGGTCCTCCAGCATGGCATCGGGCATCTGGGTGGTACCTCCCTGCCGGTGGGCGGAGAGGGCACCCACGCGGTGTTTTCTGGCCACCGGGGGCTGCCCTCGGCGCTGCTTTTCTCCGATCTGGACCAAATGCAGCTGGGCGACCATTTTTCCCTGCGCATTTTGGGGGAGCAGCTCCTCTATGAGGTGGATCAGATCCTGGTGGTGGAGCCGGATGAGGTAAAGGACCTGTACCCGGTGGAAGGGGAGGACCTTGTTACCCTGGTGACCTGTACGCCCTACGGTGTAAATACCCACCGGCTGCTGGTGCGCGGGCACCGCATCCCGCTGGAGACCGTGGAGGAAACGGTGGAAGTGACCGTGACCCAGCAGGTAGTACACAGCTTGGGCTGGAAGGGCAAGCTGCTGATCGGCGCGCTGCTGCTGTTCCTGCTTATTTTGCTCATCCTGGCGCTGCTGCGCCGCAAGAAAAAGAAAACCGGGCCCGAAGAGGGCAATGTGAGAAAGGGGGAGAACTGATGAAAAAGCGTCTCAGAGCCGTTCTGGCCCTGATCCTGATCATACTGCTGTGTCTCCCCGCGATAGCACAGACAGCCGATCCTGACGCGCTGTGCGCGTTGACCATTGACTGTCACTATGAGAATAAGCCAGTAAGCGGCATGGGCTTTTCGCTGTACCGGGTGGCAGCGCTTTCTCCACAGGGAGAGCACACCCTGCTGCCGGCCTATGAGGATAGCGGTATTGTGCTGGGGAACCTGCGGGATGCCGCCGACTGGCGGCAGGCGGCCGGGCTGCTGGACCAATGGGTGGAGCAGCAAAGCATTTCCCCAGAAAAGCAGCTTACCACCGCGGCTGATGGCAAAGCTGCATTAGAGGGGCTGCCCACCGGGTTGTATCTGTTGTGCGCGGCTCCCTACCAAAAGGGCGGCTGCACCTATACCACCACCCCGGTGCTGCTGGAGCTGCCGGCCCAACAGGCGGGCGGCGGGTGGCAGTACGCTGCAACGGTAGAGCCCAAGCTGGAGCGCACCGGTACCCCCGAACCGCCGGTCATCATCATACCGGATAACCCGGCCCCCACCCCAGGGGATAAGCTGCCGCAGACCGGCCTGCTGCAATGGCCTATCACGCTGCTGGCAGCCATAGGGGTGCTGCTGGTGGCGGTGGGCTGCCGCCTGCGCCGCCGGAGGAAGCCGACATGACACGAGAGCGTATCGGCCGGTTCTGCATCATTTTGGGCGGCCTGTGCATTTTGGCCGCCGCATTCCTATTGGGGTTTAATCTGCGGGAGGAACGCCGTGCCGCGGCGGCCACCCAAAGGATTTTGCCTGCTGTGGCACATAGCATCGGACAGTCTCCAGCGTCGATGCCTACCCTGCCCGCCGGAGAGCTGACGGTCTCTTTGGAGGGGGAGGAGTATCTGGGCATCCTTTCTCTACCTACCCTGGCGCTGGAGCTGCCGGTGGGGGCCGAATGGGAGATGGATTTTCTGCGCCAGGCACCCTGCCGCTATGCCGGTACCCTGACCGGGGATGATATCATCATAGCGGCGCACAATTACCGGCGGCACTTTGCCGCGCTGCACACCCTGCGTCCCGGAGATGCCGTCCTATTTACCGATGCAGCCGGGCAGACCTACCGCTATACGGTGGACCGGGTGGAGACCCTGCCGGAGACCGCCGTGGAGGAAATGCGGGCTGGGGAGTGGGATCTTACCCTGTTTACCTGCACCTACGATGGCCGTGCCCGAGTAACGGTGCGGTGCATCTGCACGGAAGAATAACGCATTTTGCATTTTTCTCTTGACAAAGCTGCAAAATGGTGTAGAATAACATCAAGTGAATAATGATAGCGACCCCGCAGAAACATTCAGAATCGTAAGAGACTGAATATGGAGGGGGCTCTGGAGAATCTCATTGAGTTGAGTGCCGAAGGTGCAAGGCGGTTTTTCCGCCGAATCTCTCAGGCAAAAGGACAGAGCGGTCATCAAAGCATCTTTTGTTTGATCGCTCGCTATTCTTCAGAGGCTGCCGCTTAAAAAAGACGGGCAGCCTTTTTATTATCCTTTTTTCACTGCAATATTTTAATCAGGAGTGAAACAAATGGAAGCAGCATTGCTCAACATCGTACAAAAAATCAACGGCTATCTCTCGGATTATATCCTCATCATCCTGCTGATCGGCGCGGGCCTTTATTTCTCCATCCGTACCCGCTTTGTGCAGGTGCGCTGCTTTGGCGAGGGTATGCGCCGGGTATTCGGCAACATCAATCTCCATGGCGGAAAGCAGCAGGGCGGCTTTTCCTCCTTCCAGGCACTGGCCACGGCCATTGCCGCGCAGGTAGGTACCGGTAATATCATCGGCGCCTGCGGCGCTATCCTCATCGGCGGTCCCGGCGCCATCTTCTGGATGTGGATCATCGCTTTCTTCGGCATGGCTACCATCTATGCGGAAGCGGTGCTGGCGCAGGAGACCCGTGTAGTCAATGCGGACGGCAGCGTCCACGGCGGCCCGGTTTATTACATCAAGCGTGCCTTTAAGGGTGGCTTCGGCAAGTTCCTGGCCGGCTTCTTCGCCGTAGCCATCATCCTTGCGCTGGGCTTTATCGGCAGCATGGTGCAGTCCAATTCCATCGGGGAATCCCTTTCCAATGCGACCGGCGTTCCCACATGGGTCATCGGAATCGTTGTTGCAGCGCTTTCCGCCTATGTATTTTTGGGCGGCAGCCACCGTGTCGCCGCATGGGCGGAAAAGATCGTTCCCGTGATGGCGTGCTTGTACCTCATTGGCGGTCTGGTGGTGCTGATTGCCCGAATCCGCTTTGTCCCCGAAACCTTCGGTATGATCTTCCGCTATGCGTTCGAGCCGCAGGCCATTATCGGCGGCAGCTTCGGCTTTGCGCTCAAGCAGGCCATCAGCCAGGGCGTCAAGCGCGGTCTGTTCAGCAATGAGGCCGGTATGGGCTCCACTCCCCACGCCCACGCTATGGCTAAGGTAAGCTGCCCGCACGAGCAGGGCGTTGTGGCTATGATCGGCGTTTTCATTGATACCTTTGTCGTCCTCACCATGACCGCTCTGGTCGTTATCTCCACCCTGTATGCCGGCAACGGGATCCTTGCCTCCGGCGCAGCCGAAGGTGTCAGCAAGACCAATATGGCGCAGATTGCCTTCTCCAGCATCATGGGTAATACCGCCGGCAGTCTGTTTGTTGCCATCTGCCTCATGTTCTTCGCTTTCTCCACCATCCTGGGCTGGAACTTCTTCGGCCGTATCAATGTGGAATACCTCTTTGGCAAAAAGGCCGTCCCGGTCTATTCCATCATCGCTGTGGCGCTCATCTTCCTCGGCTCCTGCGTATCCAATGACCTAGCTTGGGAGCTTTCCGATATGTTTAACCAGCTGATGGTTATTCCCAACTTTCTGGCTATCGTAGCACTGGGCGGGCTGGTAGCAGCCGCTGCCAGGAAGGGCAGCCGCGAGACCCTCAAAAAGTGATCCCACATAAAAAAGCCCCCTCCGGTACACCCGGAGGGGGCTTTTGCTTTATGATTTACGCGGCATTGGCAGCCGGGGCCTCCTCCCCGTAAAAATCGGGCCAGTCATCGCCAAAGAGATCGCCGTTATCACCAGCATTATAGTCATCGCCAAAATTGTAATTGTAGGAATCATCAAAGTTATCATAGTAGCCGTATTCATCGCCGTAGTAGCTCAGCCAGTCCTCCAGCTCATTCAGCAGCGGCTGCATGGCAGCCATCATCACAGAAAAGAAGATGATCCCGATGAGGAACAGCGCGGCCTTGGCCAGCAGCATGCCGCGGGCAAAGCGGGCCAGCTGGGGGTTGCTGCTCACGCCGCACGCCCACACTATCATAAATATAAGCCCAATGACCGGCACCATCGCCAGCAGAATAAGCCCCATATAGGCCCACATACTCAGTCCGCCGCTGACAGTCTGTTCGGGACTTTGGTTTCGCACGGTATAGCGTTCGCCGTGGGCGCGGCAGTCGCTGCAGTGGGGACATTTCTGGCCAGGCTGTAGCCGCCGGCCGCAGCTGGGGCATACATTTTGGTTCATCGGCTTGCCGCACTCTGGGCAAAGCTCCGCCCGGTCATCATATACGGCACTGTTGCAGTTCGGGCAAAATCTCATGGGGGATTCCTCCTATCGTTGCGCTGCCGCACGGCAGCTCTTTCTTCTGGTTCTATTCTAACATATTTTTTTGCCGAGGAAAAGTACAAAATCCAGCGAAACCTCCCCCATTCTTCACGGGGGAGGCTTCGCTGTGATATTGAAAAGGAGTATGGAGAAGTTGGCAAGTTAATGGGTGGCGCTGCTGGGTACATATTCGGTCAGTACCACACTGTGGGTGTATTCCCGGCCATTGCGGGAGACCTTGATCTCCACCCGGTCGCCTACGCTGTGGGCGGCCAGTGCCGCTTTCAGCTCATCCACGGTGGAAACCTCCACCCCGCCAAAGCTCAGCAGTCGGTCGCCGGCCTGCAGGCCGCCCTTATCCGCTATGGAGCCGGACTCCACGCTTTGAATATACACGCCGGTGCTGTCCAGCCCGTAGTAGCGGGCGGTGCGCTCATCGGTGATATCCACCAGGCTGACTCCCAGTACGATCTGACCGGTCACATAACCGTGGCTGATGAGATCCTCGATGATGGTCTTGACGCTGTTGATAGGAATGGCAAAGCCGATGTTATCCACGGCATTGCCGCTGGAATCGCTGGTGGATTTGGCATTGACAATGCCGATCAGCTCTCCGCTGGCATTAAAGAGACCGCCGCCGGAATTACCGGGGTTGACCGCCGCGCTGGTTTGCAGCAGGGTCATGTTGTTGCCGTCTATCGTTACCTGGCGCTCCAGCGCGCTGACGATACCATCGGTGACGGTGCCGGAAAGGGTACCCAGCGGGTTGCCGATGGCCAGCACGGCGTCGCCCACCTTCAGGGTGTCACTGTCGCCCAGAATAGCCGGGGTCAGGTCTTTGGCGTCCACCTTCAGCACCGCGATGTCGTTATCCTCATCGGTACCCACCAGGGTGGCGGCATAGGTGCTGCCGTCATTGGCAGTCACGGTGATCTGCTGTGCGCCTTTTATCACATGGTAGTTGGTCACAATGTAGCCATCCGCCGTCAGCACCACGCCGGAGCCTGCGCCCTGGGTGACATACTGCCGGAAGAAGTAGTTGGTCGCCACACTTTCGGTGGTGATGGCCACTACGCTGTCCTCCACCTGCTGCACCACACCGGAATAACTGACGCCGACGGTGGAACCGTTGGTGGAAGGGACCTCTACCCCTTGATACAGAACGGTGGAACCGGTGCCCAGCAGGCCGCTCTTGGCAGCGATCACAGCGCCGCCTGCGCCGCCCACCATCGAGAGCACCAGGCAGCCTGCCAGCAGCAGCGCCGTACCCTTTTTGCCCCGTCCTGTGGATTTTTTGTTTGCGTCCGAGGGATGATACCCCGAAGCAGCCGTTTGCTGCGCCTGCCCGGACGCGGCATCCTGATGGATGCTGTCTTTATCATAGCGATACTCCCCGGTGGGAAGATCGGTATTGCCGGTGGTAAAGTTGCGGTCATTAAAGTTGTCGTTCGGATATGTCATGGAACTGACCTGCCTTTCTGTGGGGTGCCTGGCCCCTTGACTGCTTCCTAGTATACCGTTAAATTGTGAACAATGCTTGACCTGTTTTTTTAAGGTCGGTAAAAATGCCGTGACGAAAAGGTGAAATATTGTAAATAAATTTTGAAGCCCCTGCCCGCGGCGTTTTTTTTGCCGGCATCCTCCGCAAGTTTCTGCCGTGTCCGGGCCGTACCTCCCCCCGCCCGCTTCTTTTGGCCTCCCGCCTCCCAATTCCCCACAAAATCCCCGCAATCCCTTGCAAATGCCGCAAAAACCCGTATAATATAAAGGTATATATCCTACTGAAAGGGAGAAAGAAATACTATGGCAGATCAAAAGAAAATGGTAGCCGAGATCACCTCGATGGAGGACGATTTTGCGCAGTGGTATACCGATGTCGTTAAAAAGGCCGAGCTGGTCGATTACGGCAGCGTCCGCGGCTGCATGATCATCCGCCCCTATGGCTATGCCATTTGGGAAAATATCCAGCATATTCTTGATGGCATGTTCAAGGCGACTGGTCACCAGAATGTCTATATGCCTATGCTCATCCCGGAGAGCCTTCTGCAGAAAGAGAAGGACCATGTGGAAGGCTTCGCCCCGGAGGTCGCCTGGGTCACCATGGGCGGCGAGGAAAAGCTGGAGGAGCGCCTGTGTGTCCGTCCCACCAGCGAAACGCTGTTCTGCGAGCACTATTCCCATATCATCCACAGCTACCGCGACCTGCCAAAGCTGTATAACCAGTGGTGCAGCGTCATGCGCTGGGAAAAGACCACCCGCCCCTTCCTGCGCAGTGCCGAGTTCCTGTGGCAGGAGGGCCACACCATGCACGAAACCGCCGAGGAAGCCAAGGCTGAGACCGTGCGCATGCTGAATGTCTACGCAGAGATGTGCGAGAAATATCTTGCCATCCCCGTTGTTAAGGGCGTCAAGACCGATAAGGAAAAATTTGCGGGCGCCGAAGAAACCTACACCATCGAGGCCATGATGCACGACGGTAAGAGCCTGCAAAGCGGTACCTCCCACTACTTCGGCGACGGCTTTGCCCGTGCCTTTGATATCCAGTTCACCGACCGCAACAATACCCTGCAGTATCCTCACCAGACCAGCTGGGGTATGTCTACCCGCATCATCGGCGCCATTATTATGACCCACGGTGATAATAACGGCCTGGTGCTGCCCCCCGCTGTCGCTCCCATCCAGGTCATGGTCGTCCCCATCGCCCAGCATAAGGAGGGCGTTGCCGAGACCGCTTCCGCCCTGTGTGAGCGCCTCAAAAAGAACTTCCGTGCAGACATAGATCTTTCCGAGAACAGCCCCGGCTGGAAGTTCGCCCAGTATGAGATGAAGGGCGTCCCGCTGCGTCTGGAGATCGGCCCCAAGGATATCGAAGCCGGCCAGTGCGTGCTGGTTCGCCGGGATAACCGTGAAAAGACCTTCGTCAAGCTGGAGGATCTCGAAAGCGAGATCACCCGCCTGCTGGCCGAGATCCACGACAGCCTGTACCAGAAGGCCCTGGCCAACCGCGAAGCCAATACCTATGTTGCCCACGATATGGCCGAGATGCACAAGGTCGCTGATGGCACCAACGGCTTTTATAAGACCATGTGGTGCGGCGACCTCGCTTGCGAGCTCAAGATGAAGGATGAGATTGGCGTTACCAGCCGCTGCATGCCGCTGGAGCAGGAAGACCTCGGTGCCACCTGCGTCTGCTGCGGCCGCCCCGCCAAGCACATGATCATTTGGGGTAAGGCTTACTAATATCTGGACAGAATTTGCAATAGCCGCCGGATGGGCGCCCCGCAGGGGACCCGTTCCCTTCGGGAGCGGGCCTGACGGGCTTCGCCCGTCCCGGCGGTTTCACCGCCGCCCCTGCGGGGCGCCCCACTTTCTGCACCCACTCTCCCCGGCAGCAAAGCCCCAGCCCCGCGGGCCCGCCCGCTTTCCATGGTCGGTTTCGGCTTTGCCGGCAAAATTTTTTTGTCCAAAATCAAAAGGAGGTCATCCCCATGGGTTGTACTCACGATTGCAGTACCTGCGGCCACGATTGCGGCAGCGAGCAGGATTTTTCCAAAAAACTCAATGAAATGAGCAGCGTCAAAAAGGTCATCGGCGTCGTCAGCGGCAAGGGCGGCGTCGGCAAATCCCTCGTCACCAGCCTGCTGGCCGTCAGTATGCAGCGGCTGGGCTACCGCACCGCCATCCTGGATGCCGATATCACCGGCCCCAGCATCCCGCAGGCATTCGGCCTTCGGGAAAAGATCGAAACCCTCGGTGAGGTCATGCTGCCCGCCGTCTCCCGCTTCGGCACCCAGGTCATGTCCATCAATCTGCTGCTCGAACGGGAAAGCGATCCCGTTGTCTGGCGCGGCCCGGTCATTGCCGGGGCGGTGGGCCAGTTCTGGACCGATGTGTACTGGAAGGATGTCGATTTTATGTTTGTCGATATGCCCCCCGGCACCGGCGATGTCCCTCTCACCGTATTCCAGTCCCTCCCCGTGGATGGCATCATCGTGGTCACCACGCCGCAGCAGCTCGTCGGCATGATCGTGGAAAAAGCGGTAAAAATGGCCGAGATGATGAAGGTTCCGGTTCTGGGCCTCATCGAGAATATGAGCACCTACACCTGCCCTGATTGCGGAAAGCAGCATGCTATTTTCGGCGAAAGCCACCTTGATAGCATCGCGGCGGAGCACAACATTCCGGTGCTGGCCCGCCTGCCCATCCAGCCCGCGCTCGCCTCACTGATGGATACCGGTACCATCGAGCTGTTTGAGGGCGACTTTATGCAGCCCGCCGCCGACCGTCTTTGTGCCCTGCTGCCCCGCTGAAAGGAGATTGACCCTATGATCCTCACCATTGATATCGGCAACTCCAATATCTGCTTTGGCGTCTACGAGGGCAAAAATGCCCTCTTTACCGCCCGCGCCAAGACGGACCCCCTGCGTACCGAAACGGAATACGCCGTCCTTCTCTCGCAGATCTTCCGTCTGCATCAGTCCGATCCGGCCCAGCTTACCGGCGCGGCCATCTCCTCGGTCGTACCGGCGCTCACCGCCGTATTCCACGATGCCGTCCGCATCCTCGGCAATGGCCATATCCCCACCATTGTGGTTGGCCCCGGGGTCAAAACCGGCCTTAATATCCGTATCGATGAACCCGCTTCCTTGGGTGCGGACCTGGCCTGTACCGCTGTGGGCGCGGCGGAAAAATACCCCCTGCCAGCCATCATCATCGATTTGGGCACCGCTACCAAAATCACCGTCGTCACCGAGGACCGCAGCTTTATCGGCGGCGCTATCCTCCCTGGCGTCAAGATCTCGCTGGAGGCGCTTTCAGGGTCGGCCTCGCTGCTGCCCTCCATCGGTCTCGGTACCGGTAAGATCAAGACCATCGGTAGCAATACGGTGGATTGTATGCTCTCCGGTGTGGTGCTGGGCACCGCCTGTATGGTGGATGGCCTTATTGAGCGCTACCGAGAGGAACTGGGCGAAGTTCCCAGTGTGGTGGCCTGCGGCGGCCTTTCCCCGGCTATCGTGCCGCATTGCCGCACCAACATCATCCTCGATCAGGATCTGCTGCTGGATGGCCTTTTGGCCATCTACCGCCGCAACGCCCCGCCCAAACAGCACTGAACCGTACATTTTGCCCCCTCCCGCTTTGGGTGGGGGCTTTGCTTTTTCCTGGTACGGCTTGCGCGGGGCAGGGGATAGGGGCGCAGCCCCGGCAGCGCTTCGCGCCGCCGAAGCGGACTTCGTCCGCTTGCCCGCCTCCGGCAGGCGGGCTGCGCCCCTTTCGCTTTCCCTCCTATCCCACCATCCGTTCGGCCAAAGTCCGCCCCTCCCTTGCGGCAGCCAGTGCCATTATGTTATATTAAGATGAAGTAGATTGGTAAATCAGTTTTACGGAGGGAAGCAAGTGAACATAATAATTCGCAGGATGAAAAGCAGCGATGCCGACGCACTGTACCGCCTGTTGTCCGATCCGGAGGTAATGCGCTATTTGGAGCCGCTCTATGATAGGGCGCAGACCGAGGCATTTCTGCACCGCGCGGGATTATCCGAGCCGCCGCTTGTGTATGCCGCCGAAGGAAACGGACGCTTTATCGGCTATGTCATTTATCATCCATACGATGAGGAAAGCATCGAAATTGGCTGGGTGCTTTTCCCAGCGTACTGGGGGCGCGGGTACGCGTCAGCACTGACGGATCAGCTCATTTGCAGAGCAAAACAGGAGCATAAGAGCATCGTTATCGAGTGCATTCCAGAGCAGAAGGCAACGGATCGAATCGCAATAAAAAAGGGCTTTCGTTATTGCGGGGTCTGTGATGGGTTAGCTGTCTATCGCCTTGTGTGACCCCCTCTCCCCAAGCCACCCATTTCGCCCATTTGCCCCTTGCATTTTGCCCCCTCATCTGTTATGATATGTCGCGGAAGCCGCCCCCTACCGCACCGGCAGCGGAGTCGCTTCCTAAAATTTTGCGCTGTATCCCACATCCGCCGCAGTCCCCGCCGGTCTCGCTTTTGCCACGGGGCGTATCCCAAAAGGGAACGCCACCCGCCGCAATGATAAAGCGTCCCGTGTGCCGCCGTACCCGGCAAAGGAATAGCAGCAAGGAGGATTATCATGTCAAGTTCCACCAACCGCACCCGTACCCTTACCACACTCGGCATTCTTACCGCCATCATCCTGGTGATGACCTTCACCCCCCTCGGCTACATCAAAACCATGGGTCTGGAGATCACCCTCCTGCACATTCCCGTCATCCTCGGCGCGGCCCTTACCGGCCCCGCCGGCGGCATGGTGCTGGGTGCAGTGTTTGGCTTCACCAGCTTCTTTCAGTGCTTCGGCCTAAGCACCTTCGGCACCACCCTGTTCAGCATCAATCCCGCTGGCACCTTTATCGTCTGTGTGATCCCCCGCATCCTGCTGGGACTGGTTTCCGCCTACATCTACCGCGGCTTCGATCACCTCACCGGCAAGTGGAGCGGCACCATCACCGGTGCACTGGCCACCATCTGCCATACGGCAATGTTCATGGGCACGCTGGCGATCTTCTTCTACACCAGTGACTATCTTCAGGGCTTCGCCGCTATGATGGGCACCACCAATGTCTTTGCGTTCATCATCGCCTTTGTCGGCCTGCAGGGCCTCCTGGAGATCATCCTCGCCGCCATCGTGGTCGGTGCGCTGGTCCCCATCATCAAAAAGACCCGCCGCGTCTGATTTTCACTTACCCCAATAAAATAGCACGCAAAAAAGAGGCATCCGTTGTGGGTGCCTCTTTTCTCGTTTCTGCAGGGCTTTGGTTCGGCCGCAGGCCCCGATGCTCCGCATCGGCCCCGCCCGCTGCGCGGCGGGGTGCCCGGGCTTCGCCCGGGCGGCCTGCGGCCGCCCTCCCGCCCAGTTCTATTCTTAGTCCAGCGGATGCTCCAGCGCCATAAAGGCCCCCTTCACATCCTCCCCGGCCGGGTAATGATACTCCTCGTCATGCTCCGTCTCGGGGTCGCCCACCCGGTGCGTCGGGATAAAGATCGGAATGGGGCAGTCGTCCACCGCCTTGATGACCCGCGCGCGGTTCTCCTCGGTATCCTCCAGCGCCAGCGCCGCCAGCAGCGTCGGGGTGGTAAAGTGTTCCCCATAGGGAATGCGGATCACCGTCTCCCATACCTCCCGCTCAAAGTCGCTCCCGCCGGGCGCCAGCGGCAGCGTAAAGATGACCCGGTGCCCGGTCCAGTATTCCTGTATCTGCTGGAAGCCCTTCTTCAGCAGCGGGGTCTCCTCCTCATCGCAGTCCACCTCCAGCCCATCGCCGAAAATCAAACGGCTCAGTGCGTAGTCGTCATTCTCCACCAGCGTGATCCACCCCGGCCCCAGCTCCTTGGTAAACTTCTTCATGTCCATTCCTCCCTGAATATACTATTCGTATATATTTTATAATATTATACCTACCTTGCGGCGGCATACGGCGGCTTGACGAAAATCGCCGCTGGCTGCGTTGCCCTCCCAAGGCAACAGCCCGTCTCCGCCGGGCAACAGCCTTGCTTCGGTCTGCCTTGCCATCATCCGATTTTCCCCCGCGCCGCCTCACTTGCAGTATTTCCGGAAGATCTCCAAATACCGGTCGCCAAAGGAAACCAGTGTCACATCGTCCAGCGGCAGCACCAGCGGATCAGAAAGCCAGTTGCCCAGCGCGTCCACCCGCTTCATGGTCAGGTAGCGGCTGTCTACCTTCATCAGCCGCCCCAGGAAGTACAGCGATTCCTCCGGGTTGCCCTCACATTCCACCGCGGCCCAGCCGCCGTATTGGGCCATAATGCCCTCCAGCAGCTCCTGCCAGCTGCGGCAGGCAAAGCCCGGTGCCTTTACGGCGTCGTACAGCTTCTCTCCGGCCATCACCTTTTTCAGGAACGGCACATCGTCCATCTGCTCCGCCTCGGTAATATCCCCGGTGCGCAGGGCGCAGTAGCCGTCCAGCACAAAGTTCGTCTGCCGCTGCAGCACCACCAGCTCGTTTTCCACCGCTACCGGCACCCCGGCATATTCCGGCGCCACCAGCTCATCCCGGTACAGCACCATCATGTTCTTTTGCTGCATCGCTTTCTGCAGCAGGTCCTTTTCCTGCATATCATGTCCCTCCCTGGGAGCGTCCCATCTTGGCCAGCTCCCATTCCTTCAGCTCTTTCAGTTCGTTATAGATCGCCGCATAGCTGCGGTGCCGGCTTTCGGGGATCAGCCCCTCCCGCACCGCCTCCAGCACGGCGCAGCCCTGCTCAGTGCGGTGGCTGCACCCGGTGTACCGGCAATGGTCCTTGTATTTCTCCATCTCGGGGAAGCACTCCGCCAGCTCGGCGGCGGGCATCGGCTCCGCTTTCGCGAATTCCAGCGCCGAAAATCCCGGGGTATCGCACAGCCAGCCGCCGTGCCCATCGGGGAAAAGCTCCACATGGCGGGTGGTATGCCGTCCCCGCCCCAGCTTTTTGCTGATCTCCCCGGTGGCAAGGTTGAGGTCGGGGTAAAGCCCGTTCATCAGGCTGCTTTTCCCGGCGCCGCTGTTGCCGCAAAAGGCCGTGATCCCGCCCTTTAATAGCGCAGCGGCCTCGGTCAGCCCCTTCCCGGTCCGGTTGTTCACCACGGCAGTGGGGTAGCCCGCCCTGCGGTAGATCTCCACCCAGGGTATCGGGTCCGCCAGGTCAGGCTTCGTAAAGATCATCACCACCGGGATGTCCCTGCGGGCCGCAATCGCCGTCAGCTGGTCAATGACCAGTGCGTTGGGGGCCGGGTCCGCCAGTGATACCACCATCGCCAGCCGGTCAAGATTGGCCACCGGCGGGCGCTGCAAGGTATTTTTCCGCGGTTCTATGGCGGTAATGCTCCCGCAGCCTGGCTCGGTCGGCTCAAACCGGCATCGGTCGCCCACCAGCAGGGTGGTTGCGTCCCTGCGGAAGATGCCCCGTCCCCGGCATTCGGTTTTTGTTCCGTCCTCGCTGATGACGGTATAAAACCCGCCCAGCGAGCGCACGATCAACCCCTCCATTTACTCACCAAAGGCCGAAGAATAGTCGGCCGTCCAGTAGTACTGCCCGGTCGTGAAATCCACCGAAGCGCTCTTATACACCTCGCCGTCAATCAGCACATCCGCCATGCAGGTGCCGCTGCCCTGCAGCGGGATGGAGATGAGCCGGGTGTTGCGGGGCTCTATTACCTCACTGTATACGGTCTCGCCGTTCAGTACGGCGGTCACATTCACGGTGCCGGGCAGATCAGGCGGTGTGGTCTGCAGCGTCACGGTGGCCTCGCCGTTCACATTGGCGTTATCCACTGTTCCCACCACCAGGGTAATCTTGCTCCCAATGGGCACCATGCTGGGGGAAGCCGGGGTTTGGTTGATCACCAGCCCGTCATACTGGTAGTCGGTCAGCTGGTAGGTCACCGTCACATCAAACTGCGCGTCCCGCAGCACCTGCACGGCGCTCTCCTCGGGGTAGCCCAGTACCTCCGGCACCTGCACCTTTTCCTTATTGCTGCCCACGCTTACATACACCACCACGGTGCTGCCGGCGGCCACGCTCTGTCCGGCATCGGGGCTGGTACGCACCACGCTGCCTTCGGCTATGGTGTCGCTGGCAATATCGGTAGTGGAATATTTAAGCCCCAGGCTTACCAGCTTGGCGTAAACGGCGGTCGCCTCCTGGTTGGTAAAGGTCGGGATGGTCACCATCTTGTTGCCGGCGCTTACCCACACCTGCACCGTGCTGCCTTTTTTCACACTGGTGCCGGCGTTGGGGCTCTGCCGGTAGATCTGCCCCTCCTCATAGTCGGCATTGTAGTCCTCGCTCTCCAGCTTTATCTTGATGCCGGGGTAGGCCCCGTTGGAGGAGGCGGCGGTAAAGTCCACCCCGACCAGGTTGGGCAGGGGGATATCCTCCACTGACTTAAAGGGCTGGTAGATCTGGAACATCACCAGCACAAAGAGCAGGGAAGCCACCACTACGCCGCAGGTCACCGCAAACAGCTTGGAAAGTGGGGTGGTCAGCCGGTCGCGCAGCCTTTTCTTTTCGTTATTTTCACCAGTTTTTGCGGCCTTCTGGGAGGCCATGATGCCCTGCTTTTTGGGCATAATGCCAATACCCTCGCCGCTCTTTTTCGCCGGCTTGGCCGCCCGGGCGGTATACGCCGGGAAGGTTGTCTTGGGGTCCGTCAGCCACTTCCGCAGGTCGGCTATCATCTCACCGCAGTTCTGGTAGCGGCAGTCGGGGTCCTTGGCCATGGCGTGCAGGGTGATCTGCTCCAGACCCACCGGCACATTGGGATTCAGACTCCGCAGCGCCTTGGGGTTCTGCTCCACCTGCTGCAGCGCCACACTGATGGGCGACTCCCCGTCAAAGGGCAGCCTGCCGCTCAGCATCTCAAAAAGGATAACACCCACCGAGTAGATATCGGTGCGCTGATCCACCGCGTCGCCCAGGGCCTGCTCTGGGCTGATATAGTGGACCGAACCGATGGCGTTGCCGTCAATGGTGCGGCTCTGGCTCATGGCAAAGCGGGCAATGCCGAAGTCCATCACCTTTACCTCGCCCTTTTCGGTCACCATGATATTCTGCGGCTTGACATCCCGGTGGACGATGCCGTTTTCATGGGCACACTGCAGGGCGGTCAGCACCAGCCCGGCGATATTGGCGGCCGTTTTGCCGGGGATGGGCTTCTTCCGCTCGATATACTCCTTCAGGGTGATGCCGCTGACATACTCCATCACTAGGTAGGGATTGGGCACATCCAGTACCACATCATAAATTTTGACGATATTGGGGTGAGAAAGGGCATTGATGGCTCGGCTCTCATTGCGGAAGCGCCGCAGGTACTCCTCATCGGCGGCATATTCATCCCGCAGCATTTTTACCGCCACGGTCCGCAGCGCCTCGGCATCAAAGGCCCGGTAGACATTGCACATGCCGCCTACCCCCACCAGCTCCTCTATGAGGTAGCGGTCTGCCAGCTTGGTTCCCAGTATATTTTCCATGTGTTTCGTTCTCCTCTCAGCGGTTGTGGATCAGTACGGCGGTGATGTTATCCGGTCCGCCTGCGGCATTGGCTTTCGCTATCAATGTATGGATATCCCCACCCTGCAGAATCTCCTGCAGGGTGCCGGCCAGCTCCCCGGGCGGCAGGGTATTATACAATCCGTCACTGCACAGCAGCAGGGCGTCTCCCCGCAGCAGGTCTATCACGGTGTAGTCCGGCTGGACCTCCGGCTCCACCCCTATGGCCCTGGTAATGGCGTGCCGGTCCGGGTGATGGGCGGCTTCCTCGGGGCTCAGCAGGCCCTGCCGCAGCAGTACCGCCACCGCGGTGTGGTCCTCGGTCACCTGGATCAGCTCCCCCTGCCGCAGCAGGTAGCAGCGGCTGTCGCCCACATTGGCCACCAGCGCCACCCCATCACTGATGACGGCGGCGCAAAGGGTACTGCCCATGCCGGTCAGGGCCCCGCCGCTTTGGCCGCTGCGGGTGTATACCGCCCGGTTGGCCCCGGCGATGGCCGTTTCCAGCAGCAGCCGCAGGCTGCGTTCCTCCATGTGGGACCGCAGGCTGCTTTCGATCATGCGGCGCACCTCCTCGGCAGCAATGCCGGCCGCTATTCCGCCGCCAACTTCGCCCCCCATGCCATCGCATACGACGGCATAGCCGCTTCCCTGGTCAAATACCTCCCCGGCAAAGCGATCCTCATTGGTTTCCCGCACCATTCCGCGGTCTGTCGCTCCGTAGATATGCAGCATCTTTCTTTTCCCCTCCTCGGGAAGTTTTCCGTCTGTCCGGGCTTTGTCCCCGCCCGGCCTTTACAGGGGGCCGCTCCCAGCGCCCCCGCAGCCTCCGCGCCGTCTCGCGGCCCTCACCGGGCGGCCGCTCCCCGGCGCTCATTCCTCGTCACTTCGTACCGTCTCCGGCTTTCCCGGCCTCCGCCCTTCTCAGCTGGCCGCAGGCCGCGGCAATATCGCTGCCCAGCTCCCGCCGGACGGTTGCGTTCAGCCCCAGCGCCCCCAGCCGGGCCGCGAAGCGCTGCACCGCTCCTTTATCCGGCCGTTTGGTGCCGCGTTCCGCCACCGGGTTCACCGGGATCAGATTCACATGGCAGTTTTGCCCGCCCAGCAGCCTCGCCAGCGCCTCGGCATGGGCCGGGCTGTCATTCACCCCGGCGATGAGGGCATATTCGTAGCTGATGCGACGGCCGGTCTTGGCAAAGTAATTTTTGCAGCTTTGCATCAGCCGGGCAATGTTGTACTGCTTATTCACCGGCATAATGCCGCTGCGGGTCTCATCATCGGCCGCGTGCAGCGAGATGGAAAGGGTCAGCCCCAGCCCCAGCTCCGCCAGCTCGTCAATGCGGTCGCACAGGCCGCAGGTGGAAAGCGAAACATGCCGCAGGCTCAGGTTTCTGCCCTCCGGCGAGGATAGTATCGTCAAAAAATCCAGTACATTGCGGTAGTTATCCAGCGGCTCGCCTATGCCCATCAGCACCAGCGAGGAGATCGGCTCTCCCGCCTGCCGCTCCGCCTCATAGACTTCTCCCAGCATCTCGGCCGGGGTCAGGCTGCGTACCAGCCCTCCCAGCGTGGAGGCGCAGAATTTGCACCCCATGCGGCAGCCCACCTGGGTGGAAATGCAGAGGCTCAGCCCATGCTCGTACCGCATCAGAACGGCTTCCACGCAGTTCTGGTCAGGCAGCTCCAGCAGCAGCTTCACGGTTTCATCCAGCTTGCTTTCCAGCCGCCGCCGGGTGGTAAGCACCGTGAGAAAAGCACGCTCCTCCAGCTTTTGCCGCAGGGCGGTGGAAAGATTGGTCATTTCGGCAAAGGAGCCGACCCGTTTTTGGTGGATCCACCGGTAAATTTGTCCGGCGCGGAATTTAGGCTCCCCCAGTGTGCCGGTGACCCATTCGGTGAGCTGCGGCAGCGGCAGGGAAGAGATATCGATTTTTTCCATACCCTTTCGGCTCCTTTCGTGGAATTTTAGCGGGATCAGTAAAGTCCTTTCACTAATACGGCAAAATGGCCGCTTTTTTGCATGTGAAAGGTTAATATTTCACTTTTATTTACGGAAGATTTACAACATATGAAAAGATTGGGTGAACATCTCGTAAATAGAGGATTTTACTGGGAAATTACAACTGGGATTTGTTATGCGAATTGAGGGCAAGTTTGTGGTCGCCTAGCGGCGGCGCGGCGCATTTTATTTTGGATTCAGCAGGGAGCAAATTAAAAATCAACCTTATAAGCGTCGTCGCGTCGGACGCAACCTTCGCTTAAGTCGGGCTGACCCTGCGCTTTGCTCCGGGCAGCCCTCCCCGCTGCGGTGCATCCTCCTTTCCCCACAAGGTCTTACGACCTTGCGGGGGCCCCGATTATACGGGGCGTACCGACGCGTTACGGGTCTTTAGGGCGGAGCCCTGAATGACTTTTGGTTACTTTTCTTCATAGAAAAGTAACCCCTCGCCGGGCAGGCGTACAAATTTTGATATCTAAAAGGCTCCGCCCCGCCGCCAGGCGATAGCAAGCTATCACTATAACAAGCCGCAAGCATTTACAGCTTTTTTTCCAGCACGGCATAGAAAAACCCATCCCCGCCGGTTTGTTCCGGCAGGCAGGTCACCGGCTCCCCGCACAGGGCAAGCTCCCGGTGCTCCCGCAAAAAGGCATTCACCACGCCCTCATTCTCGGCGGGGTTCAGGGTGCAGGTGCTGTATACCAGCCGCCCGCCGGGGGCTAGGTACCGGGCGGAGGTTGTAAGAATGGCCAGCTGCGTCTGCGGCAGGGCCACCCCCTCCGCGGGGTCCTTATAGCGGATCTCCGGCTTACGCCGGATGACCCCATAACCGGAGCATACCACATCACACAGGATGCGGTCAAATACTCCCAAGGATTTATCGTAAATTTGGGCGTCGTTCGCCTTTGTTTGGATGCAGCGAAGCCCCAAACGGGCCGCGCCGTCCTCCACCAGCTTCAGCCGATGGGGATACAGGTCCATCGCCAGCAGGCTGCCGGTGTCCTCCATCCGCTCCGCCAGGGTAAAGGTCTTTCCTCCCGGGGCCGAGCAGACATCCAGCACCCGGTGGCCGGGCTGTACCGCCAGCGCGGCGGCGCATTTTTGGCTAGAAAGATCCTGCACATGGAACAGCCCCTCCCGGAAGGCTGCCAGCCGGGTCACATCCCCGGCGCCTTCCAGCCGCAGCGCGTTTTCCACGGGGGTCTTTTCGGCGGTGATATTTTCCTCCGCCAGCTTTTCCATCAGCGCTTCGGCGGTGGTCTTTTGGGAATTAACCCGGATAAAAAGCGGCGCCGGGCTTTGGCAGCCCTCCAGAATGGCCCGGGTCGTTTCCTCGCCGTAGCCTTGCCGCCACAGCGTGATCAGCGCCTTGGGCACTGCGTATTGAACGGAAAGGGCGGCAAGCGGCTCACGCGGCAGGGCAATTTTTTTGCCGTCCCGCAGGAAGGCCCGCAGCACCCCATTTACATACCCGCTGGCGGAGGAAACACGCATCGCGCGGGTTTCCTTCACCGCCTCGTTCACGGCGGCACGCTCCGGGATGGAGGGCATATACAGCAGCTGGTACACCGCCATCCGCAGGATATCCCGCACGGCAGGGGACAGCTTTTCCACCGGCTGCCGGGAGTACCGCCCCAGCACCCAGTCCAGTGTGATACGCCGCTCCACCACGCCATAGAACAGCGCGGTGCAGAAGGCCCGCTCCTGCCCGGTAAGCTCGTTTTTCCGCATCAGGCCCTCCAGCACCAGGTTGGAGTAGCCCCCCTGCCCAAAGACCTCATTGAGGCCCCGCAGGGCGGTCAGTCTTGCGTCTGCCATGGCGTCAGTTCCGGCGGTTGCCCCGGCTGATGATAATAAGCCGCAGCAATTGGGCCAGGGTGGAAGCCAGCGCCGCCACATAGGTCAGCGCCGCAGCGGAAAGCACCTTTTTGGCGCCCCGGGACTCGTCCTCGGTCAGCAGGGCGCGCTCCTCTATGGTGGCCAGCGCCCGGCGGCTCGCGTTAAATTCCACCGGCAGGGTGATAAGCTGGAACAGCGCCACCAGCCCAAACAGCAGAATGCCGATGTTCATCAGCAGGGTGTAGTTAAACAGCAGCCCGATGAAAAAGATAGGAATGGAAAGGGAAGACCCGATATTGGTAATGGGGATAATGGCGCTGCGCAGCTTCAGCGGGCCGTATTCCTCGGCGTGCTGCACGGCATGGCCGCATTCGTGCGCCGCCACCCCTATGGCCGCGATGGAGGTGCTGCTATACACCCCTTGCGAAAGGTGCACAATATTGGTGCGGGGGTCGTAGTTATCGGTCAGCTCCCCGCCTATCTGGTCCACCTGCACATAGCTCAGCCCGTGGTCGTTCAGGATCTGCCGGGCGACCTCCGCCGCCGTGCGGCCCCGCACGCTGCGCACCTTGGAATATTTGGAATAGGTGGCCTTTACCCGGAACTGCGCCCATAGCGCCAGCAGGAATGCCGGCAGCACCAGCAGGTACCAGGTGTAATCGTAGCCATAGTAGTAGCCCATCGGCATGGTGGAAGTCCTCCTTATGTTTTCGTCCGCGCCCAAAGGCACAGAATATCTCAGCTTCTATTCTATCGGGATATTTTGTCCCGGAGATTCCGAAATTATGAAGAAAAAGTAAATTGTGGTTAAGGCTTCATTAGCGCCTGCCGGCGCCGCACCAGCCGATAGCCTCCCTTGTGTAAAGGGAGGTGGTGAGCGGAGCGAACCGGAGGGATTGCTGACACAAACTATGCCCGGTTTCATCTCGCCTTCGGCGTTGCGGAGTCACCGCAGGGTGACAGCCTGCACGCCTACCCGGCGAGGGCCTACTTTTCTCTGAAGAAAAGTAGGCAAAAGTCATTCAGGGCTGCGCCCTAAAAACCCAACGCGTCGGTACGCCCCGACCGGAAGGTCTACGACCTCCCGGATCTGGGGCTAGACGACGCTTATAAGGTGTTTATTTTAATTCGGTCCCTGCTGGCTGCTGGGTCCAAAATAAAATGCGCCGCAGGCACCTTGAGAGCGTATCTGCGGCGCCGTACGGACGATGCCAAAGCATCGTTCGTATCCAGCCGCAGCTTAGCGGGTAGGGGGTCTTGGGGCACAGCCCCAAGCGTGTTTTGGTTCCTTTTACACGAGTAAAAGGAACGCCCCGGCGGCGAGCCGTACGGGCTTTGCACCCTGCAAAATCTCCGCCCCGCCGTTAGGCGGCCACAAACTCGCCCCAAAAATCTTTTACCACTTTTCATCACAGAAAAGTACCCCCCACCGGGTAGGCAAGCTCACGCCAAGCACTCGCCTTTTTGCAGCCTCGCCCCCCGCAGCCAGTCGGCCGCGGCCATGCGGGGCTTGCCCTCCGGCTGCACAGTGATAAGCCGCAAAGCGCCCTCACCGCAGGCCACCGTCACCGGGTCCAGGGCGATCAGCTCGCCCGGCTTGCCATGGCCTTCGGCCAGGCGGCTCTCGTGGATCTTCAGGGCCTTGCCGCCCGCTGCGCAGTGGCAGCCCGGCCAGGGGTTCATCCCGCGGATCTGATCGTGCAGTTCCTTGGCGCTGCGGGTAAAGTCCAGCTTTCCCATCGCCTTTTCCAGCATCGGGGCCATGGTGGCCTCGGCGTTGTTCTGCGGGGCACGCTGTACCGTCCCATCAGCGATGGAGCGCAGCGTGCGGCTCAAAAGCTCCGCGCCCAGCGGCGCCAGCCGGTCAAAAAGCTCGCCCGCCATCTCATTTTCCCCTATGGGGGTGGTAATGGTATCAATGATATCGCCGGTATCCATGCCGGCATCCATAAACATGCTGGTCACCCCGGTGATCTTCTCCCCGTTGATGACGCTCCACTGGATGGGTGCGGCGCCCCGGTATTTGGGCAGCAGGGAGCCGTGAATATTGATACAGCCCTTGGGCGGCACATCCAGTATAGCCTGCGGCAGAATACGCCCGTAGGCCACCACCACCAGGCAATCCGGAGCCAGCTCCTTCAGCTGGGCGGCCACGGTGCCGTCCCGCATTTTGGTGGGCTGGTACACCGGGATGCCCCGCTCCTGCGCCAGCTGCTTTACCGGCGGCGGGGTAAGGACGGCGTGGCGGCCCACCGGCTTATCCGGCTGGGTAAAGACCGCGGGCACCTCGTGCCCGTCCGCCAGGATCCTTTGCAGGCAGGGCACCGCAAAATCCGGCGTTCCCATAAATACGATGCGCATGGTTCTCACTCCTCGTCCAGTTCCCGCAGCTCCTCATCGGTAAGCATGTGGTGGGTAATGTCCTTAAAAATATGGCCGTCCAGGTGGTCATTTTCGTGGCAGATGGCCCGGGCCATAAAGCCCTCGGCCTCCAGCGTAAAGGGCTTGCCGTGCCGGTCGTAGGCCTCAATGGTCACCTTCTCCGGGCGCACCACCAGGCCGTACTCGCCGGGGGAAGAAAGACACCCCTCCAGGCCGTCCTGCTCGCCGCTTTGGGCGGTAATGGTGGGATTGATGAACTCCGTCAGCCCCTCGCCGATATCCACCACAAAGACCCGGCGCAGCACGCCTACCTGTACCCCGGCAATGCCCACGCCGTCGGCCTCGTACATGGTATCGGCCATGTCGTCCAGCAGCGTCCACAGCCGCTCATCAAATTTTTCCACCGGGCGGCTTACCTTGCGCAGCCGCGCCTCTTTTTCGGTCACAATATTTCTCAGTGCCATTGTAGCACCTCCTTGGATGATTTGGTATATTTTCACCGCTCATAGCGGGTATTTGCGTGGTTTTTGCAAAGAAAAAGAAGTAAAAGATTTTTGGGGTCAAGATCGCAGTCGCCTATCGGCGGCGCGGAGTCTTTTGCAAAGGTATAAATTGCACGGCTACCGCCGGGGTGGCACTGCCGGGGTGGCACTTTTGAATCGCCAAAAGTGCCCAAAAGCGACTTGGGGTAAACCCCAAGACCCACTAACGCTTAAGCTGCGGCTGGATACGCTCTTAAGGTGCCTGCGGCGCATTTTATTTTGGATTCTGCAGGGACCGAATTAAAACAAACACTTTATAAGCATCGTCGCGTCGGACGCAACCTTCGCTTAAGTCGGGCTGACCCTGCGCTTTGCTCCGGGCAGCCCTCCCCGCTGCGGTGCATCCTCCTTTCCCCACAAGGTCTTACGACCTTGCGGGGGCCCCGATTATACGGGGCGTACCGACGCATGGGGGTCTTGGGGCACAGCCCCGAGTGTGTTTTGCCTACTTTTGCACAAACAAAAGTAGGCCCCCGCCGGGTAGGCGTACGGGCTGTCACCCTCCGGTGACTCCGCGCCGCCTTTAGGCGACCAAAAACCTGCCTTTCCATCGCCTTTAAATCCTTTTGACGGAAAAGTGTTATTACAGGTCCGAGTCATAGTTCGGCTCGATGGTCAGTGTCACATTTTTCATGGGCTGGGCCAGCGCCGGCTCAGTAAAAAGCCGCCACAGCAGCTCCCGCATCCGGGGGCTGTTTTTGCCCTTGATGAGCAGCTTGTACCGGTAGCGCCCCGCCACCCGCAGCACCCCGGCTGGGGCCAGGCCCAGCAGCCGCACCGGCAGCTCCGGGTATTCGGCGGGCAGCAGCCGCTCCAGCAGAGAGAGCACCGCCTGTCCCGCCCGTTTTACCTCGGCCTCATTTTCTCCCCAAAAGCCCAGGCAGTACAGCCGGCAGAACGGGGGATACAGCAGCAGGCGGCGGGTCTCCACTTCGGTTTTGTAAAAGGCCGGGTAATCCTGCCTTGCCGCGGCGGTCAGTACCGGGTGGTCGGGCTGATAGGTCTGCAAAAAGGCCCGGCCGGGCAGCTCCCGGCGACCGCTGCGCCCCACCACCTGGGTGATCAGGCTGAAGGTCCGCTCGTAGCTGCGGAAATCATCGGCATACAGCATCTGGTCGGGGGTCAAAACGCCCACGAGGGTGACCCGGGGGAAGTCCAGCCCCTTGGTGACCATCTGCGTCCCGATGAGGATATCGTAATCCCCCCGGCCAAAGGCCGAAAGGAGCTTTTGGTGGCTGTCCTTTCGCATGGTGGTGTCCTGGTCCATGCGCAGGATGCGGGCGGTGGGGAACCGCATTTTTAAGGCTTCCTCCACCTTCTGCGTCCCCACACCGGAGTACCGCATCAGGCGGCTGCCGCAGTGGGGGCAGGCCTTGGGCACCTCAGTGCTGTACCCGCAGTAGTGGCACATCAGCCGGCCGTTGGCCGCGTGGAATTTAAGACTGATGGAGCAGTGAGGGCATTCCAGCGGCTGGTGGCAGCTCATGCAGGTGGCGGTGGCGGAATAGCCCCGCCGGTTCACAAAAAGGATGCTCTGCTCGCCGCAGTTAAGGTTCTGCATCAGCTGCTCGCACAGCTCCTCGCTCAGGGCCTCGGCGGCCATGGGCCGTTCCCGCAGGTCCAGGATAGTGACCTCCGGCAGGGGGGCGCCGCCGTAGCGGCGGGTCAGCCGGGCCAGCAAATATTCGCCCTTTTGGGCCCGGTAGGCGGTCTCGATACTGGGGGTGGCGGAGGCCAGAACACACAGTCCCCGGTGCCGCCTGGTCCGCAGCCGGGCAATTTCACAGGCATCGTAGCGGGGAGCGCGTTCGCTGCGGTAGGTGTGCTCCTGCTCCTCATCCACGATGATAAGGCCCAGATTTTCCACCGGCGCGAAAACCGCCGAGCGGGTCCCCACCACCACATCCACCTCTCCCCGGCGGATGCGTTTGTATTCATCCAGCCGCTCACTGAGGGAAAGGGCGCTGTGAATGACCGCCACCCGGCTGCCGAAGGCCGCCAAAAACCGGCGGATGGTCTGCGGGGTGAGGGATATTTCCGGGACAAGGACAATGCACCGCCGGCCCTCGGCCAGCACCCGGTGGGCCAGGGTGAGGTAAACGGCGGTTTTTCCGCTGCCGGTCACCCCGTACAAAAGCCCGGTCCGGCCGCCTTCCCGGCAGCCCTGCCACAGCGTTTCCACTGCGGCGGCCTGTTCCTCGGTCAGGGTGGGGGGCGGCTCCACGGGGATGGTCTCTTCCTTCAGCGGGGTGCGCAGCACTTCCTGTTCGTAGGTTTCGGCCAGGCCCTGCTGCACCAGCTTTTCCACCACGCCGCGGGTCACCCCGGCAAAGTAGCAAATTTCCCGGATGCTGCCGCAGCCCACCTGCCCCAGCAGCTCATAGACCTGCTGCTGCTTGGGGGTCAGCTTTTCGGGCTCGGCTTCGGTCAGGCGCACCATTTGCAGGGTCTTATCGCCTACCCGGCGCTCCACCACTTCCTCCCGCCGCAAAAGGCCCAGGTTCTCCAGCCGCTCCAGCGGCAGCGCGGAGAGGGTAAGCCCCAGTGTTTCGGCCAAATCGGCGGCAGGCAGGGGCTTGCGGCGGGGCCGCAGAACGGAGAGCACCTGCTGCTCGGTGAGGGAGAGGTCCTCCGGGATGGGGGCCCCGCGCACCAGGGACCACCCGGTGAGCCCCCGCAGGCCGTAGCCGGCCGGAATGAGCACGGACAGGGCATCGAACCAGGTGCAGAAGGTGTTTTCCCGCAGCCAGCGCAGCAGGAACAGCCCTTCCTCGGTGAGGACGGGTTCTTCCTCCAGCGGGGCGGCGATGGGCTTGAGGGCGGCGTGCGCGGCTTGTTCGGCCAGCTCCACCACCAGCCCGATACGGCGGCCGTGCCCAAAGGGCACCAGCACCCGCACTCCGGGGCGGAGGGGCATCCCCTGGGGGATGGCGTAATCGAAAAGTTTATCAAAACGGCAGGTGGTTTTTTCCACCGCTACCCGGGCAACAGGGGCCAAACCGCCTACCTCCTTTTTGGCAAATGGGGGGACTGAAAAGGCCTTTCACTAATACGGCAAAATGGAGCCTTTTTTGCAGTCCAAAGGTTAATATTTCACTTTTATTTACGGAAGATTTACAAAATGGGGAAATACTGGGTGAGAATTGGATAAATGATGGGTTTTATTGGGGAAGTGTAACTGGGATTTGTTGTGCGAATTGAGGGCGAGTTTGTGGGCGCCTGGCGGCGGGGCGGGGCCTTTTGCAAAGGCATAGTTATCACCGCTCGCCGCGGGGGCCTTCCTTT
>ENA-UOJJ01001436-UOJJ01001436.1-human-gut-metagenome-genome-assembly--contig:-CS66-NODE-1436-length-34985-cov-15.830976_pt1 | contig 34985 bp, 29 predicted proteins | sample MGYA00242343_ERZ723890 | MGnify/ENA metagenome assembly ERZ723890
TCCTCTGGCGCGCCGCCGGTGAGCCGACCGTCGGCGGAAACGTCGGATTTGTTGACGTGGCGCCCGGCTCTTACTGCTACGAGGCCGTCAAATGGGCAGTCGCAAACGGCATAACCAATGGAACCGACGCAACGCACTTCTCCCCGAACGCGACCTGCACCAGAGGCCAGGTGGTAACGTTCATGTACCGCGCCGAAGGTGAACCGGCAGTCGGCGGAAACGTCGGATTTGTTGACGTAGCGCCCGGCTCATATTGCTACGAGGCCGTCAAATGGGCAGTGGCAAACGGTATAACCAAGGGAACCGACACGACGCACTTCTCACCGAACGCGACCTGCACGCGCGGTCAGGTCGTAACATTCCTGTACAGAGCACAGTAAGCGCAAAGAATACAAACGCACCGCACGAAATTCGTGCGGTGCGTTTTCTTATCAAATTTCAATGTTTATCAGCTGTGCATGAGACCGGCGGTTTTTGCCTTGCTCTCGTTGAAGCGCTTCAGGAATGGCTTGAAGGCCGTGTGCAGCAGGATGCCTGCCGGGATCGCGATAGCCGCCATGAGCAGCAGAACGAGGATACATTTGAAATAGGTGCCGTTGTAGCTGCCTGCGATAGTTTCGCGCATTGCGTTCATCGAGTACTTAAACGGCATCACACCGTAAAGCACCTGGAAGAACTTCGGCAGCATCTCGACGGGGTAAGTGCCGCCGGAGCCTGCGACCTGAATGACCAGTACGATGATCGAGAACGCCTCGCCGACATTGCCGAAGGCGAACACAAAGCCGTAGTTTACAAGCGTCGCGACAAGGCTCGCGAGAGCCGCGGCAAGCCAGAACAGGAACGGGTTATAGCACTGGATGCCGATGTAGAAGAGGTTGCCGAGCACGGTTATGAGCGCCGTGAGCTGGCCGATCGCGAAGAAAACGAAGTATCGGCCGAAGTAGGCTTCCGTGGTCGTGAGCGTGGGGAATTCCGAACGGCGCTTGATGTGCGGATGCATGAGGCTGACGCTCAGCAGCGCGCTTGCCCAGATGGCCAGAACGGTGTAGAACGGCGCCATGCCGGAGCCGAAGTTTTCGAGCGCGTATACCCTGACGACCTCGAGGTTAGCCGGGGAGGAGAGGTATTCAACAAGGCTGCTGACGTCGTTTTGCATGAGGTCGAGGATATTTGAAACGCTCTCGGACGAGCGCAGCTCGTTAACGTTTGCCTGAACGTTCGTGACAAGCTCGAGCATGGTGTTCATGACCTCGCGAGTGCCGTTTATGCTCTGCGTGCAGGAGCCGAGGGCAGAGGTGAACTGCTGCAGCGTGAGCGCCTGACTGTTGACGTCGCCTTGGATCTGCGCGATAAGTGAATCGAGGTTATCCAGCGACGACTGGAGCGTTGTCATGGAGTTAATGAGGTTGCTGTCAATATTGGTCTGCTGAAGAATATCGTCAAAGCGGATGACGCTTTCGTGCAGCTGTTTGTTTACGTCGTAGTACAGATCGTCAAGGATCTCGCCCTCGTATTCGTTTATGCCGCCCTCGCCGTAGAGCGCGTCCCAATCGATATACGAGCTGCCGGCACCGGCCGGGTCGCCGCCGGTCGCCTCGTCAAGGCGCTCGATGGTGTTGCGCAGCTGCTCGGAGCTGTTTCGAATGGCATCGGCCGAGTAGATGACATCCTCCTTGCTGGTCGCGAGGCGATCCTGCATGTTGGATATGCTCTTGCGGCTGTTGTTGAGCATATTCACGACGTCGGGCAGGAGATTGCTGGTCATCGTCGTTACGTTCAGCGCCGACTGCGTGACCGCTGCCATGGAGTCCATGATGGAAACATAGGTGCGCAGGTCGGTTTTTATATCCTCAAGCTGCTCGTCCAGACCGTCCAGCGACAGGGAAGCGTCGCTGCCGATGCCGGAGAACACGGAGGTGAAGTTTGAAAGCTCGTCAACGATGGAGGCGAGGAAAATGCTGTTTACCTCGTTCTTGACGATGCTCTGAGCGCGGTCGGTAACACGGGAAGCAACGGCGTTCATCTTCTGGTTATCGTAGTAGATGATCTCGGGCGTTTCAAACTCGCCGTCAGTAAAGCCGAGCAGAGAATCACTGAAATCGGCGGGGATGACGAGACCGGCGTAGTAATCGCCGCTGTACAGGCCGTCCTGCACCGCCTGCTCGGAATCGACAAACTGCCAGTTGATCTGGTTGTTGCCTTTGAGCTTTTCTATAATGATGTTGCCGACATTGAGGTCAAGCCCCACGAACGTGGTGCCCTCGTCCTCGCTCGCAACGGCGATGGTGAGGTTCTTCGTCGAATCTGGGGTGTACGGATCCCAGTTCGAGATGATGTTGAACCATGCATACAGGCACGGGATCAGAGCCAGACCGAAGACGCAGACGATCGCAACAACGCTCTTACTCAGACGCTTAATATCCGAACGGATGATGGCTAAGACGTTTGAAGTTTTGTCTTTTAATTTGTTCATCGCATTACTCAGCTTTCGTAGAGTGTTATTCGTCCTTGCCGGTGGGCGCTTCCTCGTAGTTGTCATACTCGAAGCTTCCGGCTTTGCCGTCGTTTTCCGGCGAGCGGCTGCGTATTGACTCGCGTATCGCCTCGGCTCTCGGATCGGAGCCGGCGGCGCTTTCGGCGATCTTCGGCTGTTCGCTGCCGCTTTGTTCGACCCGTGTTATCATTTTTCTTAGCGTATAGTCCTGATACTCAATAACGATGAGGATTGCGGCTATGATAAACATTGAGACTATCCACAAAACGAGGAAGATCGTTTTTGAGCTGTTGGTGAAAAACAGCATCACGAGGAAGATTGTCGGAACGATCAGCAGACTGCGCAGCGCCATTTTCATGCGCCTGACGTTGTTGTCGTGCATCTGCCGCAGGCACGCCATCAGCTCGTTATACTTTTTTTTGTACTGAGTATCCATAATGATTGCTCCTGTAGTTTTTTTACATCATTTCCGTCTTGTCAAGCTGCTCGTTCATGTACTTGTTTATGCCGCCAAGCGGGCGCTTTGCGAATATGCCGATGAGCAGGCCGATAACGAAGAACAGCATAAGCTGCAATATGTATATCAGATACTGATTCTGATACAGACCGGCTATGGCCTCGCGCATTGCGTTTATCGCGTAGGGGAAGGGGAAGAACAGGTAGACCTGCTGGAAGAAGTTCGGCAGCAGCTCGATGGGGTATGAGCCGCCGGAGCCGGCTATCTGAATGATAAGTATGACGACGATCAGCGCTCTGCCGATGTTGCCGAAGGCAACGGCAAAGGCGTATGCCAGCATCGAGCACGCCATCGAGGTGAATACGCCCGACAGCAGAAGCAGACCGGGATGCACACAGTCAACGCCGAGGATGATGAGGTTGCCGAGCATGGTTATAAGCGCCTGAATTTGGCTGAGCACGAAGAAAAGCAGATAGCGTCCGAAGAATCGCTGCTTTTCGGTAGCCTCGGGAACGGGGATGGGCGCGTCGCACTTGAGTATCGCGTTGAGTATGACGCAGCCAACCCAGATTGCGAGCATGGAGTAGAACGGCGTCATTGCCGCGCCGTAGGACTCAACGGGGTATACGGACTTCGATACCATGGAAACGGGGCTTGAGAGGAACGAGCCGATGCTCTCGGGATCGACGTTCAGGAAGTCGAATACGTTCTGAAGCGTGCCGTTTTCGGGATTGCCGTCGAGCATTTCAATGAAATCATCGATCCTACCGCTGTAGGAGGTGATCAGATCCTTGACCTGAATAAGGGCGTTGTTGACTGCGCCGAAGGTGTTGCCAAGCTCTTTGACGATGGGCGTTGTCTTGCCGAGAATGCCGTTGAGGTCAAGCAGCAGGGCGGATACCTCGCCCAGACTGTCCTGAAGATTGTTGAGCATCGTGTCGAGCATGGGGTAAACGTTCTCGGTGAGGGTAACGCGGACGGTGCCGAGAGCGTCGCTTATAAGCTGCAGATCGCGTATAAGGTCAATGTCGCGGTTTCCGCTGAGAATATCGTCGAGGATAGCGCCGGCGTCCTTTGCGTCGCTCTGCGCGCTGTCAATGGCGCCGGTAACGCCGGAGGTGTCGCTTCCGCTTGCGGTTCCGACAGCCTCGGCCGTTGCGCCGAGTGCGGTGATCTCCTGCTCAACGACTCTGGTGTCGCTCTGCGCGGCGAGGAGTGCCTCCTGGCGCACCTCGGGATCGGAGGTGCTCTGTGCCTTGGAGAGGTTTGCCTGAATGCTCTGGATACGCTCGTTGGTGTCTTCCTTCATGAAGCCGACGAGCGACTCCATCGACTGCTGAGTCTGCGTTGCGTCGTTGAGATCCTCGTAGTCATAGCCGGTGACGGCCTTATAAACTGCCGGAACCGCGACGGTCTCGTAGTCGGTTTTCACGGCTTCGATAGCGCTCTTGTTGTGCGCCGCGAGAACTCTTGTCTGCTGTGCGTCGTTAAGGCCGCCGTTGAGGCCAAGCTTATCGCGCAGCTGAGTGATCTTGTCGGTGAGCTTGTTGAGCGCAGTGAGTGCGTCCTCGACCTCGGTGTTTGTAAGTCCCGAGTGGGTGAGGTAGTCGATAAGCTCCTTGTACTGAGCTTCAAGCTCCGCAAGAGCCGCCTTTGCGGCTTCAGCATCCTCGGTGCCGCCGTTATAGAGCCTGTCGAGCTTGTATATTGCCTCGTTGACAGAGTCCTGCAGCTCGGTGAGCATGCGGTTGACCTCGTCGTTTATAAGCGCAAGATCCTTCTTGGTATCTTCAATATATACTATCTGCTTTGAAATGTTAACTCTCTCGTTGCCGATGAGGTAAATTGAATAGTTCAGAGTGTTATTCGTGCGCTGGAGAGTGTCGATAAGCGAGTTATTCGCGGAAATAAACTGATCGATTGTGCCGCTGTAGCTTATGAGATTGTCATTTATCTTCTTGAGCGTGTTCTTGAGCATCTCGGCAGAGGAGCTGCCCTGCACGTCGGAGGAGAAGGAGTTGAGCTTGTCAAACAGCGTTTCGACAACGGTGGAAATGTACTTTTCGTTTACGATCTTCTTGACCTTGTCGCCGGCAGCCTCAACGACCTTGACGGCAACGGCGTTGGTCTTTTCGTTCTGATAGAACTTGATCGTGGGGTTGTACATATCCGTGGTCAGGAAGTTGTACATATTATATGTAAAGTCAGGCTCGATGATAATTGCTGCGTAATACTTGCCGGCATAGAGATCCTTGACCGCCTTATCAGCGTCATCGAGGAACACAAAGCCGAAGTTTTCGTCATCCTTGATCTCTTCAATAAGAGCTTTGCCCATGTTGACGATGTTGCCGTCGGAATCCATATAGTCCTTATCGTTTGAAACAACGGCTATGGAAACATCCTTGGTTTTCCCATACGGATCCCAGAACGCATAGATGTTGAACCATGCATACAGGGCCGGCAGTATAAGGATCGCCAGGATGATGAGGAAGGCGAAGAAGTTCTTATAAAGCGCCCTCAGATCATGTTTGAAAATCCTGAAAATATTACGCATATCGGACAATACTCCTGTCAAACTTAAGAGTAGTATAATACGAAGATAAGCCGAAAACGGCTGCAAATTGTCGATTACAAAACGGTAACGATTTAGATACAAGGATATTGTACAAGTAATTAAAATAATTGTCAAGTAGACATAACCACATAAATACATAAAATTTTTGCATGATTGTGGTCAGTAAAAATAACGACACAACATCTTGTATGTACAAAGATTTTAGCAGGAATTACATGCTCCGAGCGAGAATATAACGGCGCATTGCGGCAATGATAAGTAACGGGTCAAGAAACCGTACCCAATACAGAAAAGGAGATGTAAAAGCTATGTCTAACAATTCCAGCAATCATCTTGTTGTCCCTGCTGCACGCGAGGCAATGGAGAAGTTCAAAATGGAAGCTGCAAACGAGGTCGGCGTAAATCTCAAGAACGGCTATAACGGCGATATCACCGCTCGCCAGGCCGGCTCCGTCGGCGGCCAGATGGTCAAGAAGATGATTCAGGCATACGAAAACGGCCTGAAGTAATCCAAAGAGCGAAAGAAAAAGCGATGCCTGCATTTTGCAGGCATCGTTTTCTACATTATTAAAATATGACGTCAGTCGCGGTATTCAAACTCAAGATTATAGATGCTAACTGTGTCACCGTCCTGAATACCCATATCCTCCATGCGCTGATAAACTCCGTTATCGCGCAGGACGCGGTCGAAGTACATCATACTCTCGTTGTCCGAGAAGTTGACCGATGACATAAGGCGCTGGAGCCAGCCGCCCTCGACGACCCACACGTCGTCATACTTTTCGATCGTAAGATCCTCGGACGTGTCGATCACGGGTTCGGGCGGTACATAGTCGGCCTCGAAGCGGATGACCGGGGGAAGCTCGCTGAGCATCTCGGAGGCCATATTCACAAGCTCGTGCGTTCCGCTGTGAGTTGCGGCGCTCATCTCGAAAAACTCATAGCCGAGAGCTTCGACATGCGCTTTCAGCCGCTCGATATTCTCGCGGTCGTCGCCGCAGAGGTCGCATTTGTTCGCGGCCACTATCTGCTTGCGCTCGGAAAGCTCGGCGGAGTATTCCTTAAGCTCCGCGTTTATGGCGTCGAAATCCGCAACGGGATCGCGCCCCTCGGAGCCTGAAACGTCAACAAGATGTATCAGCAGACGGCAGCGGTCGATGTGGCGCAGAAAATCGTGGCCGAGACCGGCGCCCTCGGAAGCGCCCTCGATTATGCCGGGGATATCGGCCATTACAAACGAGCGTCCCTCATCGACGTACACAACGCCGAGGTTCGGGAACAGTGTTGTAAAGTGGTAGTTTGCGATCTTCGGGTGCGCCTTGCTGACGACCGAGAGCAGGGTGGATTTGCCGACGTTCGGGAAGCCGACGAGACCCACATCGGCAAGAAGCTTAAGCTCAAGCGTTATATCGTGCGCCTCGCCGGGGAGACCCGGCTTTGCAAAACGGGGGACCTGCCTTGTCGGAGTGGCAAAATGCTTGTTGCCCCAGCCGCCCTTGCCGCCGCGAGCCGCAACAAAGTCCTTGCCGTCCGACATGTCGTGCATTATGCCGCCGGTCTCGGTATCGCGCACGAGGGTGCCGCGCGGAACGCGGATATACAGACTGTCGCCGTCCTTACCCGAGCAGCGCTTGCCCTGACCGTCCGCGCCGTTTCCGGCAACGTACTTGCGCTTGTATCTGAAGTCCATCAGCGTGGACATGTTATCGTCAACGACGAAAACGATATCGCCGCCGCGGCCGCCGTCGCCGCCGTCGGGACCGCCGGCCGCAACATACTTTTCGCGATGGAACGCGACCGCGCCGTTGCCGCCGTTGCCGGCCTTTATCGTTATTCGTGCTTTATCAACAAAAGAGGTAGCCATATTTCACCTCGCAAAATTCAAAAATAATATTCATCTAATGCGGCTTCTTCAAACCGATACGGCTGCCCGAAGCGATATGGCATTAAATGAAATGCCGGACGATTTTCGTCCGGCATCGTCATGTTAATTTACTGAGCGATCTCTTCGTAAACAGAAACCTGCTTGCGATCCTTATCCTTGCGCTCGAACTTTACCTTGCCGTCTACGAGAGCGAACAGGGTGTCGTCCTTACCCTTACCAACGTTGGTGCCGGGATGGATCTTAGTTCCGCGCTGTCTGACGAGGATATTGCCGGCCAGGACGAACTGACCGTCTGCTCTTTTAGCTCCAAGACGCTTAGACTCACTGTCGCGGCCGTTCTTGGTAGAACCCATACCTTTTTTATGTGCCATTAAGGTTACACCTCCATTATCAGTAGTAGCGGGGAAAATTATGCGTTGATGGTTTCGATCTGAACCTTGGTGTAGGGCTGTCTGTGACCCTGCGTTCTGCGATAACCCTTTTTGGGCTTCATCTTGTAAACGCGAACCTTCTTGCCCTTGCCGTTCTTTACGACATTTGCGGAAACGGTAGCGCCGTCGATAACAGGAGCGCCGAAAACGGTGTTTTCGCCGTCGATAACTGCGAGGACCTTGTCAAACTTGACGGTCTCGCCGGCTTCAACGTCAAGCTTCTCAACGAAGATAACGTCGCCCTCTGCCACGCGGTACTGCTTGCCGCCGGTCATGATGATAGCATGCTTCATAAACTAACAATCCTTTCTTCAGGTCTCGCTCTCATGGGTGCCGGACACATCCGGACTTCCGACCCATTCAATGCGGCTCGAATAGCATATCACGACAGCCTTGAATTGTCAATGTTTTTCTCGCTTTTTTGCGGTAAATTTAATGCCGATATTGCAAAACACGAACGAACATGAGATAATATAATGTAATAGAGATTATAGAAATGAGGATACCCGAGTGCTGAAAAAACTGCTTTCACGAACCGCGATAACGGCGGTCATAATTCTTGTGCAGATCGTGTGGATAGTTGCGCTGCTGCTCAGGCTCAGCGATGCTCTGCCGGTGATGAACTATGTTCTCCGCATTTTGAGTCTTGTTGCCGTTCTGCATGTTATTAAAAACGATATGGATCCGTCATATAAGGTCAGCTGGGTGCTGTTTATAGCGCTTCTTCCGCTGTTCGGAGGACTTATGTACGTCCTGTTCGGCAACAAGCGCCCGACAAGGTTTATCCGCGAAAAGCTCAATGTTCAGCTTGAGGAGACTGCGCGGTACTACACCATGCGCCCCTCGGCCGCTGAGGAGATCGACGATGATGACGCACGAGGGCTGTTTAAATATCTTGAGTCCTACAGCGGCTACAGAGCCTGCCGCGATACGAAGACCGAGTATTTCCCTGTCGGCGAGGACATGTTCGCAAGACTCATCCCGGAGCTTGAAAAGGCGGAAGAATTCATTTTCCTTGAGTATTTTATCATAAACTCGGGACATATGTGGGACTCTGTACTCGACGTGCTGCGGCGCAAGGTCGCGCAGGGTGTTGATGTACGCGTTATATACGACGATATCGGCTGTGCGGACTATCTTCCGGCTAATTATTGTCAGACATTGCGCAGCTATGGCATAAAGGCGATGGTGTTCAATAAATTCGTGCCCGTCGTCAGCGTTGTTATGAATAATCGTGATCACCGCAAAATAACGGTCATCGACGGAAAGGTCGGATTTATCGGCGGCATAAATATAAGCGATGAATATATCAACAAAAAAGAACGCTTCGGTCACTGGAAGGACACCGGACTTATGTTCAAAGGACCGGGCGTTGAAAACCTGACGATCATGTTTCTTGAAATGTGGAATGCATTCGAGGAAAAAGAGGGCGGCTACAGAGATTTTGTGCCCGCAGAATATGAGGAGAAAGGCGGAGAAGGGGACGGATACATCCTCAGCTTTTCCGACAGTCCCCTTGACGATGAAAACGCCAGCGAAAACGTGTATGCCGACATTCTCTACAATGCAAACGACTATGTTTATATCACAACGCCGTATCTGGCCATCGACAGCAGCCTGCAAAACGCGCTGTGCCTTGCGGCAAAGCGCGGCGTTGACGTGCGGCTTATTACCCCGGGAATACCGGATAAGAAAATGGTATACCGCCTGACGCGGTCTTACTATGCCTCGCTTATCCGCGCCGGAGTGAAGATTTATGAATACACGCCCGGCTTTGTCCACGCAAAGAGCTATGTTGCCGATGATAAGATTGGCGTCGTCGGCACCATAAATATGGACTACCGCAGTCTGTATCTGCACTTTGAGTGCGGAACGCTCATGTATGACAGCCCGGCGGTCATTGACCTGAGAAATGATGATCTTGCAACGATAGAAAAATGCCGCAAGATCGAGCTATCGGACTGCCGTACGAGTTTCTTCGGCGAGCTTATTGACCGTGTATTGAGAGTCATTGCACCACTGCTGTGAAGATAGAAAAACTGCCGCCTCCAAATAACGGAGGCGACAGTAATTTTTCCTTTTTAGCCGACTATGTCGCGGGTATCGCGTGCGATAACAAGTTCTTCGTTGGTGGGGATAACGAAAACCTTGACCTTGGAGTCGGGGGTGGAGATCATGATATCCTCGCCGCGCTTGGAGTTTGCCTCGTCGTCGATGGTAACACCAAGATATCCGAAGTATTCGGAGATGGCCTTGCGGGCGCTCTTGGAGTTCTCGCCGACGCCTGCGGTGAATACGATGGCGTCAACGCCGTTCATTGCCGCAACATAGGAGCCTGTGACCTTTGCAACCCAGTAGTGGAACATGTCCAGAGCAAGCTGTGCGCGCTCGTTGCCCTCGGCGGCTGCGTTGTCAAGATCGCGGAAGTCGGAGGAAACGCCGGAAACGCCCAGAACGCCGGACTTCTTGTTGAGTATATTGAGCATCTCGTCAATGCTGATGCCGTACTTGTTCATTATGAACTGGATAACGCCTGCGTCCAGATCGCCGCAGCGTGTGCCCATGGGCAGACCGACCAGGGGAGTGAAGCCCATGGAGGTATCAACGCACTTGCCTCCGTCGATAGCTGCTATGGAGCTGCCGTTGCCCATATGGCAGGAGATGATCTTCAGCTCTTCGATGGGCTTGCCCATCAGCTCTGCGCAGCGGCCGGAAACATAGCGATGAGAGGTGCCGTGGAAGCCGTAGCGACGGATGCCGTCATTTTTGTAGTACTCATATGGAACGGCGTACATGTAAGCCTTGCCGGGCATGGTCTGGTGGAAAGCGGTGTCGAACACTGCAACCATGGGAACATCTCCCATAACGTCGCGGCAGGCGTTGATGCCGATGATGTTTGCGGGGTTATGCAGGGGAGCGAAGGGAGTACACTCCTTGAGCGCTTCCATAACAGCGTCATCGATGCGCACGGATGAAGCAAACTTCTCGCCGCCGTGAACGACGCGGTGGCCGACAGCGTCGATCTCCTTCATGGAGGCGACAACGCCGTACTCGGCGCTGGTGAGCTTGTCGATAACAGCCGCAATTGCCTCTGCGTGGGTGGGCATTGCAACATCCTCATCAAATACGGGCTTGCCGCCTACCAGGGGGCTGTGCTTAAGGTGACCGTCGAGGCCGATACGCTCGCAAAGGCCCTTAGCCATTACAGACTCGGTCTCCATGTCGATGAGCTGGTACTTCAGGGAAGAACTGCCTGCGTTGATTACAAGAATTTTCATTCTGATATTCCTTTCTTATTGTAAAAATCACAAAAAAATTGTATCATAGAATATACCTAACATATTTTAATACATTCTGCACAAAAATCAAGTAATTTTTGAAAGGAACGAATGATTTGAGCGTAATTGGCATAGTAGGAGAGTATAATCCCATGCATTATGGTCATTTGCACCATATTGCGGAGACAAAAAGACTAATGGGTGAGGACTGCCCTGTGGTGTGTGCGATGTCGGGCGATTTTATACAGCGCGGCGAGGCGGCGGTGTACTCAAAATTTGCGCGCGCCGAAGCAGCCGTTATGAGCGGCGTTGACCTTGTGCTCGAGCTTCCCCTGCCTTGGGTGCTGTCCTCGGCAGAGGGCTTTGCACGCGGAGCGGTCGGACTCCTGGGTGCAACCGGCGTTGTCACGCACCTGAGCTTCGGCAGCGAGTGCGGCGAGATAGAGATACTCGAAACGATAGCCGAAACGCTTATCGATCCGCTCATCGGAGCCGATATCCGTGCAGAACTGCAAAACGATGCAGGCATACCATTTGCCGCCGCGCGGCAGAGAGCGGTAGCAAAGCGGCTCGGCGAAATGTCGAGCCAGCTTGAAACACCGAATAACATCCTTGCGATCGAGTATATAAAGGCGATATACAATCTCGGCCTGAACATGAAGCCTGTCACAATTCAGCGCTTTGGCTCCGGTCACGACCAGATGTCCGGAGAGGGATACAAGTCGGCTGCCGAGATCCGCCGCATGATGATAAGCGGCAGGGATATCGCAGCTGTCCTGCCCGAGAGCGCATACGCCGTTTACAAGCGCGAGGAAAAGCTCGGACGCGGCCCGGTCGTGCCGGAAAGCCTCGAGAGCGCCGTGATATCGCGTCTGCGCATGCTGCCGGATGAAGCGTATGAAAGACTGCCGGACGCGGGCGAGGGACTGCATAACCGTGTGGCAAAGGCCGCGAGGGAGGAGTGCTCTGTAGACGCGATCCTTGCCGCCGGAAAAAGTAAGCGCTATGCTCTCAGCCGCATACGCAGAATGGTGATGTGTGCCGCCCTCGGTATAAGTGCCGATATGGCTGACGAAACGCCGCCGTATGCGCGCGTGCTGGCAGCATCTGTGCGCGGATGTGAGCTTCTGCACAATATGCGGCAAACGGCGCGCATACCTATAATAATAAAGCCGGCCGACGTCAAAAACTGCGGGGATGATTGCAGAAAGCTCTTTGAGCTTGGCAGCGGCGCGCATGACCTTTACGTTCTCGGCTATGCGGCGCGAGGGGAGCGCCGCGGCGGCTCGGATTGGCGCACAAGCCCTAAAATCATTGCTGAAAACGGCTGAAGTGCGCCATATTCAAAACATAGCAATAATAATATTAATAAAATATTCAAAAAACAGTTGCATTTTGGCTTTTCGTAGTTTATAATGCTCACTATCAACATAAAGACAAATGTTCGCGTCGCGCGGACACGGAGAAAGTTGAAAGTTGAGAAGAATTTATTAGGAGGAAAACTCAATGAAGAAGTTTTTAGCACTCGTTCTTGCGATGCTCATGGTGTTCTCGCTGTGCGCATGCGGCAACGGCGGCGACAGCGGCGAGAAGGTCGTCAAGATAGGCGTGTTTGAGCCTCTGACCGGCGACAGCGCAGCAGGCGGCAAGCAGGAAGTTCTGGGTATGCAGTATGCAAACTCCAAGGTTCCCACGGTTGAGATCGGCGGCGAGACCTACAAGGTCGAGCTTGTTTACGCCGATAACGAAACCAAGGCCGACAAGGCTGTTTCCGCAGCATCCAACCTGGTTGCACAGGGTGTTTCCATAGTTCTCGGCACATACGGTTCACGTCAGGCAATAGCAGCTTCCGAGACCTTTAAAGAAGCCGGCATACCTGCAATGGGCGTAACCTGCACCAATCCTCAGATCACCGAGGGCAACAGCCACTACTTCCGCATCTGCTTCACCGACCCGTTCCAGGGTCCCGTTCTTGCAAGCCTTGCAAAGGATGAGTTTAACGCCGATAAGGTCTACTGCCTGAGCGAAAACGGCGACGACTACGGCGCAGGTCTTGTCAACTACTTCAAGGAGAAGGCAAACGAGCTCGGCATTGAAGTCATCGAGGACGTATTCCCCTCCCAGAACGCTGACTTCACCTCTTACATGAACAACGCCAAGAAGGAAGGCGTTAAGGCGATCTTTGCTCCCGTTTCCATTTCCTACGCACAGCTTATCATCGACCAGGCAACCGCACAGGGCGTCAACGTCCCCATCCTCGGTTCCGATACATGGGATACCAACACCATCTTTGAGGTTGCAAAGGGCAAGGATATCGACATCTATGTTTCCACCTTCTATCAGGAAGGTGCAAACCCCGAATTTGAAAAGGGCATCAAGGAGTGGATCAATGCCGATTCCAAGAATCTTGAAAACAACGGCGGCAACGACATGCTTTCCGCAGTTACCGTCATGGGCTATGACGCATACATGGTAGCTCTCGAGGCTATCAAGGCGGCAGGCTCGACAGATCCCGCAGCAGTTATGGCAGCTCTTCCCGGCGTTACCTATGAAGGCATAAGCGGTCACATTGAATTTAATGAGACCGGCGATGCAAACCGTGACAGCGCTTACATCAAGTCCGTCAATACCGAGACCGGTGCTTGGGACTTCGTTAAGGTTCAGAAAGCTTCCTGATGCTGTGTTGCCGATAAGCGGCAATGTACATAATCTGTAAAAACAGTGTGGTGGGGATGCAAAAGCGTCCCCACCATATGCCGTTTTATTAAGCGGCACTGAATTCCTCGCAAATCAAGGCAGGAGCGCATAAATTTGCTCCGGATAAATATGCGGAGCGGATCTATGCGTTCCCGAAAGAGAGATAGGATGGTCCTCAGATGATCGATTTTTTACATAACAATTTTGGTTATCTGCTGTCGGGCATATCCGTGGGCGGTCAGTATGCCCTCATAGCCATCGGCTACACGATGGTTTACGGCATACTCAGACTTATAAACTTTGCTCACGGCGATGTTTTTATGGTAGCAGGTCTTATTATGGTTTACGCGATAGCCGGCGGCTTGCCGATGTGGCTGTCGATAATCCTTGTGCTTGTTCTTACTGTCGTTCTCGGCGTCGTTATCGAGCGAGTTGCTTATAAGCCGCTGAGATCCTCACCGCGTATGTCTGTCATGATTTCCGCGATAGGCGTGTCGTATCTTCTGCAAAACTGCGCACTGTACTTCACCGGCGGTCTGCCGCGTTCATATCCGGTCATTCCGTTTCTGACAAAGTCGGTTAAGATCTGGGGCGCGACGACCAAGATGGTAACTGTTGTCACACCTATACTGACGATACTGCTTGTTATTGTGCTTGTACTTCTTATCAAGTACACCAAGATCGGCATGGCAATGCGCGCCGTTTCCAAGGATTTCGAAACCAGTCAGCTCATGGGTATAAAGATTAATTCGGTTATATCCTTTACCTTTGTCATCGGCTGCTTCCTCGCGGCTGTCGGCTCTATGCTGTATTTTTCAAACTACACATCGGTCATCCCCACATCGGGAGCAATGCCCGGCCTGAAGGCGTTCGTTGCGGCTGTCTTCGGCGGCATCGGCTCTATCCCCGGCGCTGTCATCGGTGCGTTTATAATCGGTATCTGCGAGAATATAATCAGGTCCTTCGGTCAGGACTGGACGGTGTTCTCCGATGCGTTCACGTTTGTTCTTCTGATAGTTGTCCTCCTCGTCAAGCCCACCGGCATCTTCGGCGAGAAGGCAACGGATAAGGTGTGAGGTGACGGTAATGAACAAAACAATGAATACCAAAGTCCTCAGAACTCCTGACGAAGTCGTAAAGCGGCAGGGCATGTGGCTTACGATAGTGGCCCTTGTTATTCTCTATGCCGTGCTGTTTGCCCTTGATAATTTCGTAAAACCCAACAAATTCACGCTGATGCTCATCCCCGTACTCAGAAAGGGCGCAATTTACTCGCTTTTGTGCGTGTCAATGAACCTTCTCAACGGCTTTACGGGACTGTTTTCGCTCGGTCAGGCGGGCTTTATACTCATAGGCGCATATGCATACTCGATATTCTCTATCCCCGCGGCAGCTCACGCTTCCGTCTATCAGTATTTTGACGGCGGCGCCATTCAGTTCTCGATCCCCGAGATGCTCGGAAATGCGATCGGCGTGAATGCCGGAAGCTTCTTCGGCGCGATAATATGCATCATCATCGCAGGTCTCGCGGCGGCCGTGTTTGCGGCGCTGATCGGTTTGCCCGTTCTCCGACTCAAGAGCGACTATCTTGCGATAGCTACTCTCGGATTTGCCGAGATACTCAGAGCTTTCTTCCAGTGGAAGGGTCTCGGCGTTATCACAAACGGCTCGAACCTTCTGCGTAAGTACACCGCGTTCAGCGACATGAAGCTGCAGATTGGCTCGCAGGTGTTCAAATTAAGTACGACCTTCCCGTTCCTGATAGCGATGATAAGCATAATCATCATCGTACTGCTCATTAATTCATCCTACGGCCGCGCGTTCAAGGCCATCCGCGATGACGAAGTTGCGGCAGAAGCAATGGGCATTAACCTGTTTAAGCACAAGATGCTGTCGTTTGTCATCTCCGCCTTCTTTGCGGGCGTGGGCGGTGCATTGCTTGCAATGTTCCAGACGGCCGTTCAGGCTTCGACCTTCACCTCGGTAATGACCTATGAGATACTGCTCATCGTTGTTATAGGCGGCATAGGCTCCGTGTCCGGCAGCTGCATCGCGGCATTTTTGTACATCGCATGCTCCGAGTGGTGGCTGCGCTTCCTCGACTCCGGCGAGCTGCCCTTCGGCAACATACAAGTCAGCTTCTTCCGCGACGGCTTCAGAATGGTCGTGTTCTCTGTCGTCATCATGATAATCGTCCTGTTCTTCTCCAAGGGCATCATGGGCAACAAGGAGCTGTCCTTTGCAGGACTTATTAAAAAGATAAAGGCTAAAAAGGCCGCAAAGGCCGAAAAGGTCAAAGAGGGAGGTGCCGCATAATGAGTGAAAATGTTCTCCACGTTGAAAATGTCACTATGCAGTTCGGCGGCGTCGTTGCCGTCAACAACCTCTCGCTCGACATCCCCGAGGGCAAAATAGTTGCACTAATCGGCCCTAACGGCGCCGGCAAGACCACGGCGTTTAACTGCATAACCGGCGTTTACGAGCCGACAAACGGCCTTGTGGAATTCATGGGCAAGCCCATTGTGCGCAATCATCCCCAGGGCAAGATGAAGAAAAACTACAAGGGTCAGAACGCCGACATGTATCTCGGCAAGGTAGTTGCCAACACGCCGGATAAGATCACCCAGCAGGGTATAGCCCGTACATTCCAGAACATAAGGCTTTGGAAGAGCATGACCGTTTTTGAAAACGTGCTTATCGCAAAGCATATGCACGCAAAGCAGAACGTGTTCTCGGCAACCTTCCGCGGCAACGCAAAGGAAGAAAAGCGTATGCGCGAGGAGACAATGGAGCTTCTGTGTGAGCAGGGGCTGGATAAATACAAGGATGAGATCGCAACAAGCCTGCCATACGGACTTCAGCGCCGCCTTGAAATTGCGCGCGCGCTTGCAGCCGACCCGAAGCTTCTGCTTCTTGACGAGCCGGCAGCCGGCATGAACCCGCAGGAAACGCTGGAGCTTGCCCAGTTTATCCGCGAGATACGCGAAAAGCACCACCTGACGGTGTTCCTGATCGAACATCACATGGAGCTTGTTATGCAGATATCCGACTATATCTATGTTATCGACTTCGGCTCTGAGATAGCTCAGGGCACGCCTAAGGAAGTTCAGAACAATCAGCACGTTATCGATGCATATTTGGGGGTCGTTGAAGATGAGTGAAACAATACTGAAGATCAATGACCTTAAGGTCAACTACGGCGGCATCGAGGCCGTCAAGGGCATAAGCTTTGATGTCCCGGCAGGGCAGATCGTCACGCTTATCGGCGCAAACGGTGCAGGCAAAAGCTCAACTCTGCGCACAATAGCGGGCCTTGTGAAGCCCTCCGGCGGCTCTATCGAGTTTGAGGGCGAGAACATTACGGGTCTTGACCCGACCTCGATCGTCACAAAGGGCATAACGCTTGTTCCCGAAGGCCGCAAGATATTCCCGGATCTAACCGTTCTTGAAAACCTGAAGATCGGTGCGTATCTGCGTAAGGACGATCTGACTGATGACCTAAACTGGGTGTACGATCTGTTTCCGAGACTCAAGGAGCGCTCATGGCAGGAGGGAGGTACGCTCTCCGGCGGCGAGCAGCAGATGCTTGCAGTCGGCAGAGCGCTGATGAGCCGTCCCAAGGTCATTATGATGGACGAACCCTCCCTTGGCCTTGCGCCGATCATCGTGCGCGGCATCTTTGACATTATCAAAGAGATCAACAAGCGCGGTGTTACAGTTCTTCTAATCGAGCAGAACGCAAATATGGCGTTGAAAACCGCTCACATTGGCTATGTCCTTGAAACCGGCCGCCTTACCATGTCCGGCTCCGGCGAAGAGCTTCTCGCAAACGAGCAGGTCAAGGCCGCATACCTCGGCACCTGATGCTAATATGATATGTATAAAAAAGACTGCTTCGGCGGTCTTTTTTGCATAAGCTGACGAGAGTCGAACGCATATCGGTTTTGACGGGCAGATTTTCGCCCATGCTGCGTTAAAGCTCTTGACAATACGTCAGTATTCTCTGCGAGCTTTGCCTTGCCTGAACAAAAATCTGCTCCGGCAAAACTGCGAGCACCTGTCAGATGTGCTTTTCGAGATATTTTCGGCTTTCTTTGGTGAAGGTGGGCTGGCGCCCATCAAGACAAAAAAGGCGAAAATAGCCGGAAGGGTGCGCTGACAGGCGATATGGGTTCAACTCTCGTCAGCTTAATATAATCTCCGGCAAAGTAGTGTCTTATTATTGACAAATCCATTGCGTTAGCGTAAACTAACAAAAGTTAGTGCTACCTAACTTAAACTGCCCGGAGGTTATATATGACGCTTGATAATCTGCCTATTGGCAAACCTGCAATAATTCTTACGGTTGGCGGAGAAGGAGATCTTCGCTGCCACCTGCTTGATATGGGACTTATACCGCATACGGAGGTCACGGTGCGCAAGGTCGCGCCGCTCGGCGATCCGCTGGAGTTGTATTTGCGCGGCTACACGATGACACTGCGCAAGGAAGACGCAGCGCGCATCGAAGTAAGACCCAAGGAGGAGATATAATATGCTTCTTGCGCTTGTCGGAAACCAGAACTGCGGTAAAACAACGCTTTTCAACCAGCTCACCGGATCAAATCAGCACGTCGGAAATTTTCCCGGCGTTACGATCGAGCACAAGATCGGCCAAATCATCGGATGGAAGAACTACGACCTTGTCGATCTTCCCGGCATATATTCCATCCGCCCTTATTCCGGCGAGGAGAAGGTATCGCGCGATTTTATAATCGAGCGCAAGCCGGATGCGATAATAAACATCGTTGACGCGACGAATATAGAGCGCAACCTTTATCTCACGCTGCAGCTTATCGAGATGGGCAAGCCCATGGTTCTGGCGCTGAACATGATGGATGAGCTTTTGGGCAACCACGGCAGCGTGGATATTCAAAAGCTGTCCGACCGGCTGGGCATACCCGTTGTGCCGATCGCAGCGGCCAAAAACGACGGCGTTGACGAGCTTATGCGCGTCGTTGCCGAAACGGCGGAAAATGCGGTAAAGCCGCGCAGGATAGATTTCTGCTCGGCAGGCCCCGTGCACCGCTGCATACATACGGTCAGCCATGTTGTCGAGGACCACGCCGATAAGATCGGCGTTCCGTCGCGCTTTGCCGCGACGCGCGTTATCGAGGAGGATGCGGAGATAATCTCGGCGCTCAAGCTCAGCGATAACGAGCTTGAGCTGATCGGCCACGCCGTTCTGGAAATGGAAAACGAGGGCGGCCTTGACCGCAACGCAGCTCTTGCGGAGATGCGCTATCGCTTCATTGAAGCCGTGTGCTCGGAATGCGTCATCAAAGCGCAGGAGAGCAAGGAGATGCTGCGCAGCGTCAAAATAGACAAGGTGCTGACGAATAAATACCTTGCGATACCGATGTTTATCGCCATTATGGGCTTCATATTCTGGATGACCTTCAGCGTGCTGGGCAAGTGGCTGTCCGACCTGCTCGCACTGGGCATTGACGAGGTGACGGCGCTTGTAGATAACGCGCTTACGGCCTACGGCTTAAACCCGGTCGTCCACAGCCTTGTCATTGACGGCGTGTTCGCCGGCGTCGGCAGCATGCTGAGCTTTTTGCCGATAATCGTGGTGCTGTTCTTCTTCCTTGCAATTTTGGAGGACACGGGCTACATGTCGCGCGTTGCGTTTGTCATGGATAAGCTGCTGCGCCGCATCGGCCTGTCGGGCCGCAGCTTTGTTCCGATGCTCATCGGCTTCGGCTGCTCTGTTCCGGCCATCATGGCAACGCGCACGCTCTCGTCCGAGCGCGACCGCAAGATGACGATGCTGCTCATTCCGTTTATGAGCTGCTCTGCGAAGATACCTATCTATGCCGTGTTCACGGCGGCGTTCTTCCCGGATCACGGCGGCCTTGTCATGACCTGCCTGTATGTTTTCGGCATGCTCGTGGGCATAATAGCGGCAAAGGTGCTCAGCAAAACGGCGTTCACAGGCAAGCCCGTGCCGTTTGTCATGGAGCTTCCGAACTACCGCATGCCGTCGCTCAAAAGCGTTCTGCTGCTCATGTGGGAAAAGGCGTGGGACTTCATCCGCCGCGCGTTCACCGTCATTTTCGCGGCGACCATCGTCATATGGTTTTTGCAGCACTTCGACGTGCGCCTCAACGTTGTCGGCGAGGGCAGCACCGACAGTCTGCTTGCCATCATCGGCACATGGATAGCGCCGGTGTTCGCGCCCCTCGGCTTTGGCGACTGGCGCGTCGCAACGGCACTTCTTACAGGCCTCATGGCAAAGGAAGCCGTCATAAGCACGCTCGGCGTTTTGATGAACGTCGGCGCAAACCTCGGCTCGGCCGCGCTGGGAGGACTGTTCACTCTGCCCTCGGCCGTGAGCTTCCTTGTGTTCTGCCTGCTGTACACGCCCTGCGTGGCGGCTCTGGCGGCGCTCAGGCGCGAGCTTGGCAGCGGAGTGAAAACGGTGCTCGTCATGATCTCGCAGTGCTGCGTGGCATGGCTGGCGGCCTTCTGCGTGTATGCGCTTATTGGGGTGATTTTTTGAAATGGAGCTTGTTATAATCGCCGTTCTTGCCGTGTGGCTCGTGCTTGCCGTGCGCAGCATGAAAAAGGGCAGGGGCTGCTGCGGCGGCAAATGCTCCGGCTGCTCGCAAAGCTGCAAGGACTGCCGCGACTGCAAAAAATGATTTGATATACAAAAAAGGTCAGGATAAAGATCCTGACCTTTTTTGGGGGTTTATTTCTGCGCGTCGATTATGATATCGAACGTTTCTTTTTCTCCGGCGGCATTCGTGCCCTCGCCGGTCATGATGTAAACGGGGAAAAGATAGGTCTTGCCGTTGTGCGCAACTCCGTCGGCGTAGTAGCCAAGCTCACAGTCGTTTAATTTGGCAGCAGTGAGGTTTTCGGAAAAGCTCGCCGAGTAGTTTTCCGAACGCACATCTGAGGATAATTCGTTGCGGCTTTTAACAGCCACGTTTTTTGCCTCGCCTACGGGCGTGACAAGGTAATAGATCGACTGTATCTCGCCATCAAGGCTCAGGTCGATGCTTATTCTGTATATGCCCAGCACGGTTTTTCCGTCAACTCTGGGATATAAATAAACCGTTTTAAAGCTGAGAGCGTAAGTGCCGTTTTCGTCCAGACCAAATTGGTCGGCTACCTGAAAGTTTTCCATGCCGTACGGCCACAATTCATTTTCCTCCATGAAGCTTTTCGCGATCTCTATAGCCTTGTCGTCGGACATCGCTGCACCGGCCTTGGCAGGCGGAATATCATTAAGAGAATAAATCCAGTACCCGTTCTCACTGTCGATATCGACGGTGTATTCCTTGGTTATGTATTGAGTCCCGAGAGAATAGGTACTTCTTTCGGCAGTCGATAAGTCTATTCCAAGGCAGCGCTCAATTTGCTCAACGGCTGCTGCCTCGTCTGTTTTCAGCTCATATATCGGAGCGGTCTCACCGGCAGACTCCACTTTGATTTCTATAGGCAGAGACAAAAATGCGTGAGCATCAGCTCCGGGCTGAGCAATGTCCGGATGCACAGCGGTCAGCGTTGCATCATTTCCGCAGGCGCACAGAGCAAACAGCATAAGCGCGGCGAGAAGAAGTGCTGTAAATTTGTTGTGTTTCATAATTGCCTCCTTAAAAATTTTATGTTATTTTCGCTTTTCATATATATAGACAGTAATTATCCGAAAAACAGGACAGCTTTTTTGAAAAAATTTTATTTTGCTTGATATCAGCATAGCATATAATTTAACAGTTTTGGTGAACGATCTCCTAATTGAGCCTATTTCTGCGTTCTGCACAAGGCAGAGGCGTTGCCGTTGTAAATAATCTACAACGGCAAAATTCAATTGCACGCTTTTTGTATATTATTGCGCGAAACGGTCAACAATAGCAGCAGTTAAAGGAGGTTTACCTATGCAGAACGAAAAAAGCGGCAAGCTGGATAAGTTTTTTGCCGGCAAGGGCTTCTACATAGTCCTTGCGCTATGTGTGATCGTGATAGGAATATCGGCTTACAGCCTTGTTAAGGGCGCGGACGACACCGGCGTCGGCCTTGATCCGGGCATAAGCGCCGCGCGGCAGACAGAACGCCCCGAACCGAGCGCAGAACCACCGGTGAGCACCGAAAAGCCGCAGCCGGTGGATGCTCCGAGCGAGGACGACGTAGTTTCGGCAGGAACGCTCACTCAGGATGATGTGTGGCCCGAGCAGGTGACATGGCGCTGGCCTGTCTCCGGCGAGATAGAGCGCGGCTACAGTATAGAGACGCTAAGCTATGACGTCACTATGGCCGACTGGCGCACGCATGACGGCGTGGATATCCTTGCGCAGCAGGGCGAGGTGGTCGTCGCTGCCGGAGACGGCGAGGTCGTGAGCGTGACGCAGGACGATCTTTACGGAACAACGGTGGTCATTGACCACGGCAGCGGCATAAAGACTCAATACTCAAACCTTGCCGACACGCCGACCGTCAGCCCCGGCGATAAGGTAAAAGGCGGCGATGTTATCGGCTCTGTCGGGAAAACGGCCATATGCGAGATAGGGCAGGGCAGCCACATGCACTTTGCAATGAGCCGCGACGGAGCGAGCGTAGACCCCACGACCTATATTCCGATATGAAAATTTGAAGAAAAACAAAAAAATATGTTGACAATCCGGGCTATGTCTAGTATAATTCCTATTGCTCGTTTGAGAAATGGCGGCATAGCTCAGTTGGCTAGAGCATGCGGTTCATACCCGCAGTGTCCCCGGTTCGAATCCAGGTGCCGCTACCAAAAAAGGCGCAGATACTTTTACCTGCGCCTTAATTTTGGCCCGTTGGTCAAGCGGTTAAGACACCGCCCTTTCACGGCGGTAACATGGGTTCGATTCCCGTACGGGTCACCAAAACGAAACAGCTCACCTTTAGGTGGGCTGTTTCGTTTTGCATAATCTATCGGGAATCAATGGACTTTTTTCATACCTTCTTTGCAATGACGATGAATCGCCCGTTCTCCGTGTGATATGCGCAGGTAGAGAGGGTGAGCAGCTTATCTCCGGGGCTTATCCGAACTCCGGTGTCGTATAGCTTGTTTTTGTCAATAAACTTAGCATATTCGGCAAAGGTCTTTTCGTCGCTGCCGGTGTATTCGTTGTACCTGAAGCCCTCCTCGCCATCGGACGGCAGTTCGGTCTGTATTGCGGCGACGACCTCGTAGGTCTGTTTTTCGTATATCGTGTCAAAGCTTATGTATTTGTGCTGCTTATAAAACTCATCGCTCTGGTAATCGACGATCACGCCGAACATTGAGCCGTCCTTCATGTGATGTCCGTAAACTATGATGTTATCCGATGTGAGCACATCACACCAGCCGTCAACGAACAGACAGCCGCGGTAAGAGGAGTTGCCGTAAAAATCGGTGTACAGATACTTCTCGTTATCGTGCCGTGAGAACATGACGACGTTGTCAAGCTCTGTTCCGTCGATCTTCAGCCAGCCTATGGTATCGGGATTTTCGGCATAAAGCCCGGCGTATTCATCGAGAACGTCGGGCACGGTAACTTCGGCGTCTTTGAGCTTATCAACGTTTTTGTTAGACTCGGAGTCACGAATATCTCCGATTATGTAAACTGCCAGCACGGCAGTGCAGGCGATAAATACGATAAGAGAAACTATCCTTATTACTTTTTGCAGACTTATCTTCATGCCTTGTCCCTGTATTCGAGCATGCCGTAATCGACAAGCTTGTCATAGTTCATGTAGTAAAGATAATATCCGCCTACATTGTGCTGAACGTCGTCGATCCTGACGCGGTAGCCGTCGTGGCGCACCATGAACGTGTCGAGAATGGAGTTGGGATTTGCCATATACATTGCGTATTCCGGGTAGAAATATCCGCAGAGCATGTGATCTGCGCGCTTATATATCGTTCTGAGAAAGTACTCAAGGTCAAATCCGTTGTCGAGGTAATCAACGTGTATTCCGCGCTCGATCATGCGGTCATAGATCTCAAATGTGCTCATCAGAAGCTCAAAATATGTGTGATACGTTGTGTCGCGGTTATATATCGTGTCAAGGTTTTCCTGCGCGTTTCTGAGTGCAAAGGTGTAGTAGCGCTCGTCATCGACATACTTTGTTATCTCGTTCATCGAATAAGCCACCCAGTGGTCCTTGTACTGAACATAGTCGGCCGAGATAAAATGCTCAACGGCGCTTTTTGCAGCATTGAGCCACTTCTCGTCCGAGGTGAGGGAATACAGCCTGCACAATGCAAAGGTCGCCTCGCCGTCATAATAAACGGTGCGGAACTGCTCTTTTTTTATAAACTCGCCGTCCAAAACGTGATAGTATTCGCCGCTGTCCTGATCGAGCATGGTGAGTATGCCGTTGCCGAGCTTAACGGCAAGATCCTTGTATTTGTCCGAGCCGAACGCATCCATATACTCGGTCAGCGCAACGACGGCAACGCCGCAGCCGCCGAGCTTGATCTCGTCGGACTTTTCTTCGTACAGATACGATATCTCATCGTTTCGCTCGACTATTGCGTTTTCGACCATGTAGTCAACCGCCCTGTCGATAACGGGAACAAGCTCTTCGTTGCCGGTCATTCTGTATTGGCAAACAAGACTCCAAAGCGTGCTTGCGTGGCGGACGATGTTATAATTATCTATTGTTTTATCGAATCTCGGATAATAGCCGTAAACGAAGCTTCCATCGTCCTTGACCTGGTCGATAAGGAAGCCGGATGCGTTTTTCACAAGCTCGGCTGCATATTCCTTGTCCACGGTGTCGACCTTGCGTCTGCCGTAATCGTCAATGTCGCTTATGAGATCGTAGACCTCGTCGTTTTCGTCGCACATCCAGCCTACGCATTTGAAAACAACATAGCTGTCCGGCAGGGAAGAGAGTGTGCTGCGGCCGGCTTTTTTCAGGTATGTGTTCAGATAGCTTTCGTCAACGCACTCGTTTTCATAGTCGAGTATTTTGGCGCCGTTTAGCTCAGCTTCCAGAAGTGCCGTTTCAAAGTTCTTGTCAAAGGCTATGCCGTATCTGAAAAACTCGGGCCTGTAGTGGTGCAGCTCGGTTGAAAATTCGACCGGGTCGTATGTTTTAGCCTCGCTCATGAGGTCGGCCTTGAGCCAAACGGCGTTGTAGTTTTCCTCATCGATGAAGATCTTTGCCTGATCGTATGCGCTCAGCCATGCGGCCTTGCGGTCAACACCCGTTCCGGTGAAGACCTTTGCGCGCTCCTCACCGCTGCAAACGGAAAGAAACACAACGTTGTCCGGAAGCCCCACTTCGATATCGCCCGATATCTCGTCGAGGCGCGCGTCCGAGAGCACCTGCTCGCGCAGAAGCTCGGCCTTCTTTTCAAACGAAGCAAGCGCATCGTCCTTTTTGCCGGCGGAAACGAGATACAGGATCACCACCGCGGCGACTATAGCCAAAACAACTGCCGAACCGATGATAACGGCTTTTTTGGTCCGCGCTGCAAGCTGCTCGGCGGTAGGCTTTTTTGACCGTTCAATGTGCTTTTTCCGTCTGCTTCGTCTGCTCATTTTGCACCTCAAGCAAATAAAAATAGGAATGGTTTACAACCATTCCTATTTTATATGCACTTAAGCAATAAGTCAACTAATCGCCCACATTTGATCAGTTATTTTTCTTCTTGCGATAAGTAGAAGTGAATGCTGCCAGGCTGACAACTGCAATTGCTGAGATCAGGATAATGCTGCGATCATCCCCCGTTTTTGGATCTTGATGATCATTGTCATCATCGGCATCCGCGTCGGCATCGGCGTCCGCATCCGCATCGGCATCGGCGTCCGCATCGGCATCGGCATCGGCGTCGGCGTCGGCGTCCGCATCGGCATCGGCGTCGGCGTCAGCATCGGCGTCAGCATCAGCATCGGCGTCAGCATCAGCATCGGCGTCAGCATCAGCATCGGCGTCGGCATCGGCGTCCGCATCGGCATCGGCGTCCGCATCCGCATCAGCATCATCGTCAGCATCTGCATCCGCGTCGGAATCGCCGCCGTGTACACCATCTATGTTCAGGTGAACGACGTGGCCTCCCAGATTGCTCATAAACATGTATGTAGCGTTGCCGGGAACATAGTCGGCAGCCGGACCGGACATGCCGCTGCTGGGATGCCATATGATGGCCTCTTCAACGGTGCTGCCGTAGATAAGGTCCCAACCGTCAATGTCGGCTCCGTTGACTTCGATCTTGATTACGCAGTCGGCAGGAAGCCTGAGCAGAGTACCGTGTCCCACCGGGTTAATCACATCTTTGAAAGTGAGATAAGCCTTGTCAAAGGTAGAGCGCCAGAAAACGGTGTTGGTAACAGGCAGATATGCCGTAACGGTCACGGTAGCGTTGGCAGGGAGCTTTTCATAGCCATGCAGGCAAAGCAGGAAGTTGATGAAGTTTGCGTCGGGATACTCGGTGTTTTTAAGACCGATCCCCTCGAATACCGACATGACGGACGTAGCAGATTCTGTCTCGACCGCAGCGGTGGCATCGACTCCATCAGCACTTGCGTTGGTGCTCAGCACAAAAACAGCAAACAGAAAAACAGCAAGTACAAACAGTACGGTAAGCGCAGGCTTGCTGAACTTTTCTAATTTTACCATGCTATTCAGTTTTGTCCTCCTTTCCCCCAAAGATCCATACTAATACCTATACCGGCGAGCGTTATCCATGCGGCATCGATTATCTCTGCCTTTCGGCAGGGAAGCAGTCAGCCGTTGCTCACGGAAGCAGCCCGGCGGCTATTAATTAATATTGTACCTAATGATACTATATTGTAACCGAGAATTCAAGACATATTATGGTAAAAATAGCTTTTTATAAGCAAAAAGCTATAAAAATTTGGTTAAAAATTTTGAAAGATATATACATTGGGCAAATTTTGTATAGAGTTGCACAAGCGCCGGGGCTGTGTTAAAATCAATGCGATATTTCAATTAATAATAAGGTAGGAGACACAATGGAAAAACTGCCTAAGCTGCCGAGAATGGCGGCTGTTCATGATCTGTCCGGAATGGGAAAATGCTCGCTTACAGTTGCTCTTCCTATAGTTAGCGCAACGGGAGTTGAGTGCTGCTGCATACCGACGGCGCTTTTATCCACCCATACCGGCGGCTTCACTGACTGGACGTTTACCGACCTGAGCGGGGATATAGTCCCGATCGCCGAGCATTGGCACAGCCTGGGACTAAGGTTCGATGCAATATATTCCGGCTATCTCGCCTCCGAGGCGCAGGGAGAGTTGCTCGAGCGCGCGATCGAGCTTCTGAAAAACGACGAGACGCTCGTCATTGTCGATCCTGCCATGGCCGATAACGGCAAATACTATGCAAATCTCGGCGATAAAATGACCGAATGCTTCCGCCGCCTTATAAAAAAGGCCGATATCATAACGCCGAATATAACCGAGGCATGCTTCCTGACCGGTATGGAATACAGACCCGGTACTCACAGCATGGCGTATGTCACTGAGCTTATCGACAGGCTCTCCGAGTTGGGGCCGAATTTTGTTGCCGTGACGGGTGTCAGCGCAGAGCCGGGGAAGGTAGGCATAGTTGCGCGCGATAACAAAAGCGGCCGGCTGTGTTCAGTCATGAACGAGGCTCTCGACGGCACCTTCCACGGCTCGGGAGATGTCTTTGCCTCGGCCTTTGCGGCACTTTTGACTCGCGGAGCGGCTCTTGAGGATGCGCTCAATGCCGCAGAGAAATTTGTCACCGCCGCGATAGAACGCACCGCAAAGCGAAATACGCCTCGCCATTACGGGCTCGATTTCGAAGGCGTCCTGCCCGAATATATAAAAATTTGCAGCAGGCTGTTCGAGTAGTCGAACAGTGCCTTGACCAAGTGTTCGGGAACTGAAAATTGGCAAAATAAATTTTGAAATACTTTTGACATAAACTTGACATATCGACTAAACCTAAAGTATAATTGCGTGAAGGGGTATGGGAAGCCATACTGGAAACTTGTAAGCAAAAATTTTAAATAAGCGGAAGGGGTTGCAAATGAAAGACCTAAAACATCTGATCTATTTTGAAAACCTGCTGCAGGACGCTCAGAACGAGCTTGTCACCAAGGCAGTGGAGGATGGGCAGATAGCACTCGGTTACAACTGCTATTACATACCCGAAGTCCTTCTCAATCTTGAAGGTTGCTTCTCTTCAAGACTTCGCGCTCCCAATTGCACGTCCAGCGATATTGCAAACTACTACATGACAAACCGTACCTGCCCCTATGCACGCTCCATTCTCGAGCGCGCCATCGAAGGCGGATACAACTACCTCAGCTGCCTGTTCGGCGCGGAAAGCTGCGCGACCATGGAGCGTATGGAAGAGCACTTCTTCCTCATCAATCCCGTTAAGCACGACGGATTTTTCGTCACCCAGATCGATCCTCCCATGAAGGGCGATCAGACCAACCTTGATTACTACAAAGCTCAGCTTAAGCTCAAGGTCGTTGACGAGATGAAGAACCGTCTTGGCGTTGATGTCTCCGATGAGGCTATGCGCAAGGCTATCGAGCAGCACAACGAGCTCAGCCGCATCATCACCGAGATCGGCAACTTCCGCAAGCTCGATAATCCGCCCATCACCGGCTATGAGTTCCATGTCATCCAGCTCGTAAGCCAGGTCTGCCCCCATAAGCTGATCCTGCCTTACCTCAAGGAGACTCTTGAAGAGCTCAAGACCCGCGAGCCGGAAGAGAAGTTCCCGTTCCGCGCCCGCGTTGCACTTGTCGGAAGCGAGGTCGATGACCCCGAGTTCACAAAGCTTATCGAAATGTGCGGCGCAATGGTCGTTGCCGACCGCTACTGCTTCGGTTCGTTCCCCAGCAGAGAGCAGATTGAGATCAAGGAAGGCGAGACCGCGTTCGACGCCATCTGCCGCCACTACCTGTACTGGAACCAGTGCGCGCGCTTCATGGACGGCTTCAAGATCGACCAGCGTCACGCTATCGCGGCCCAACTCGTTGAAGATTTCAAGGCTGACGGCATCATATACGAAAACATGAAGTTCTGCGAGTTCTGGAGCTATGAGAAGGTTCTTGCAAACCACATCTTCACGAACGAAAAGCACATTCCTTGCTGCACTATCGAGAAGGAGTATTCCCTCGGCGCAGTCGGACAGCTTCGTACACGTTTCCAGGCGTTCATCGAATCCCTGGAGATCAAGTCCATTCAGGGAGGTAAGTAATGATGTTCGATAAAGTAATAGCAGCTGTTGATAAAAAGCTTGAACGCTTTGATCCCATATGGCAGGCCGAGAACGGCGTCGGCGGCCAGAGAGACCGTTACTACGACAAGACCGGCGTTGCAAAATGGCGTGAGTGGCGCGGCGTTAAGGACACCATGGTCGACTACGGCGCATGGCTGAAGAACCTCGCCTCCATGGCAATGATGGTCGCATCCGCTCCGATCCCCTGCCTCAAAGGCTTCTGGGAGTATCGCTGGATGGGCTCCTACCTCGGCACCTTCATGTTCATTGACCGCCTGTTTGAAGGCTTCCGCGGCTACGAGCTGGTAACGGCGCACAAGTGCATGCACGCTATCGTCCGCAGCCTGACCAAGAAGATCGCATTCGTCCTGTCCAACGACCGTCGTCTCGGCGGCGGCAAGGATACCGACCGCATCGTTCCCATGGACGAGGTCCTGCCTCCGCTGTTCATGATGGGCTTCAAGGAGCTCATTCCGTTCCCCCTCCAGACTCTGCCTGAGTTCATCATCTGCGACGTTGACCAGCACATCGAGCCTTATTATATCGACGTTGCCGAGTCCTTCGGCCTTCCTGCCGACGTCTGCTCACGCTGCGCGGCCGAGACCGGCGTTGCGCTCGACGACGCATTCCCCCTCATCGGTAAGGCGATGATCTCGACCAACATGCCCTGCAACGCATCCGAGGCAACCTCGATGTTCCAGCGCCGCCGCATAGGCATGCCGGACTTCCCCGTAACCTTGGCCATGATCCACAACGAGCCGGGCGCACATCCGTATTCCACCCAGATGCTCAAGGACGCCATCGCTTTCGTAGAAAAAGAGTACGGCGTCAAGTACGACTGGGATAATCTCTTTAAGTACGCAAAGCTCATGAACGAGCAAAACACCATCGAGCTTGAAAAGTGGGACTACTTCAAGACCCCGTATTCGGCTCTGTGCGGCATTGCCGAGACGCTCTATCGCCTGTATGCATGGGCATCCGTAAACGGCACCGATCCTTACTTCAACAAGGTTGACCGTCAGGTCATCAAGATCATGCGCAAGGCGTATGAAGAGAAGAAGGAGCCGTTCGGCGGCAAGACCCGTCACCGCGCATTCCTGTGGGGACCCTCCGCTGTTTACTACACCGATTTCCCGACCTGGATCCAGAACTGCTGGGGCATCAATATCGTCCTGAACATGGACTCCACCATGGGTCACAATATGATCAACACCGAAGATCCCGACGAGGCGATCAAGGATCTTGCTCTGTTCTCCGAGAAGGCGACCATGCGTCACCACGCCGTCGGCGGCTGGGACAATGTCAACGCCATCTGGGAATGGGCAAAGAACTTCAACTGCGACATGGTCCTCATGAACGACAACATCGCCTGCAAGGGCATGCTCGGCGTTCACGCTCTCATGGAAGAGCAGGCAAGGGACCTCGGCTTCCACTTCATCTTCATAGAGCATGACCTTGAAGACTGCCGTACCGTTTCCCGTCAGGATATGCGTAACTGCATAAACGGCTACATGTCCGTCGTTCTGGGCGAGGAGCCTCTTGACCCCACGCTCATTGAGTTTGACGACAGCGCCGCATATTAATAGGAGGATAAGGTAATAATGAAAACTGTTGCAAAGATAGGCGGCAAAGTCGCTATGTTCGCATTCCTCGCTTTTGTCGGAACCTTTACCCTGTATATGACCAATGGCGAAAACAAGCTTATATACTATGTCATTCGCCCGCTGCTGAATAAGCACTACGACTCTCAGGTCCGCGACCGCAGAATCGTATGATCCGATATCCGCATAACACATAGCAAAAAGACGCCCTGTTACTGGGAGTCTTTTTTATGAACAAACTAATTGACAATTTTGTTGAAAGTGTATAGTGTTGTGCATTTTTCGCTCAAAAAAACCTGAATTTTTCATATAAATAGCAGCATATTCTCTTGCAAATCAGAGGCATTTGTGTTAAACTGTTATCAAAATGCGTAAGGTATGTCAAAGCGCAATTGAAGGGGGGACGTATTATTGGAAAATAAAGCAAAGATCATCGCGGTCGCCGGTAAAGGCGGTGTCGGCAAGACGTCGATTTCGGCGTCGATCGTAAGGCTTCTGGTGGAAAATTTCCCGGATAAGAAGATCCTCGCGATAGATGCAGACCCTGCTGTCGGCCTGTCGGTCGCTCTGGGCGTTGATGTCAAGCTCACGCTTGACGATATCCGCATGAGCATCGTTGACAGTGTCGAAAACGGCGAAACAAGAGAGGCGCTTGAGCTTTTAAGCGAAGCGAGATTCAAGATCTTTGACGCACTGGTCGAAATGCCCGGCTTTGCATTTCTCGGCATCGGCAGACCTGAAAGCTCAGGCTGCTACTGCAAGGTCAATTCCTACCTGAAGGAAGTCATCGGCATTCTGGCAAACAGCTTCGACTATGTCGTCATCGACGGAGAGGCCGGCATTGAGCAGATCCAGCGCCGCGTTATGGATAAGGTAACGCATCTGCTGCTTGTTACCGACCAGAGCAAGAAAGGCTGCCAGGTCGTATCGACGATCAAAAACGTTGCCGACGAGCTGATCGTTTACGATAAGATAGGCGCCATAGTAAACCGTATGACAAATCCAGAGCTTGCAGAGCTCATCACTGTGCCCGGTGTTGACATCGTGGCGCGCATCCCTGCGGACAATGCTTTTGCCGCAAACGACATAAAGGGTCAGAGCGTGCTTAGCCTGCCCGAAGATTCTCTTATGCTCAACGGAGTAAAGGAAGCACTCCAAAAAATAGAAATTCTTTGAAGAAGAGGTGTAACATTTGAAAGATCTTAAGCATCTGATCTACTTCGAAAGTCTTCTTGAGAATGCCGACAACGAGCTGGTAAAGCAGGCTCAGGCTGAGGGCGATATCTGCCTTGGCTACACTTGCTATCACGTTCCCGAAGCACTTCTCAACATAGGCAACTGTTTCTCCGTGCGTCTGCGCGCACCGAAAACAGGCTCAATCGACATCGCGACCTACTACATGTCCAACTACACCTGCGAGTACGCACGCGCACTCGTAGAGCGTGCAATCGAGGGCGGCTATCAGTTCCTCGATGCAATGATCGGCGTAGACGCCTGCTCCATGATGAACCGCGCAATGGAGCACTTCGAGGTCCTGAAGGTCAACACGAAGGAGAAGTTCTTTGTAACTCACATGGACATTCCCTTCAAGGTAGTTGACTATACCCTCGACGCATATGAAATCCAGATGCAGAAGCATGTTCTGGATAACCTGCACGAGAAGTTCGGCATCGATACCTCCGATAAGGCTATCCGCAAGGCAGTCAAGGAGCACAACGAAGTGTGCAAGATCCTCACCGAGATCGGCGATATGCGTAAGGCTGAAAACCCCGTTATCACCGGCTATGAGTATCATGTACTGAACCTCGTTTCCTTCACCTGCCCGAAGAGACTCATTCTCCCGTACCTGAAGGAGACTCTCAAGGAACTCAAGACCCGTAAGCCCGATCCTAAGCCCTGGTTCCGCGCCAGAGTCGCGATCGTCGGAAGCGAGATCGACGATCCCAACCTCACCAAGCTTATCGAAGGCTGCGGCGCATTTGTATGCTCCGACCGTCACTGCTACGGCTCGACTCCGGGCCGCGAGGTCATTGAGCTCAATGATGAAGAGCCCGCCCTCAGACAGCTTTGCCGCCATGTAATGGAGTACTCCGAGTGCGCACGTTACATATCCGATGAGAAGGTCCTGCAGCGTCGTGAGACCGCAGACCGCCTCGCAAGAGAGTATCACGCAGAAGGCATCATCTATGAGCAGATGAAGTACTGCGACTACTGGGGCTTTGAGCGCGCACTCGTCAGCCACATCATGGCTGAGGAATACGGCTGGCCCGTCCTGTCTATCGACAGACTGTACAACAACGGCAACTCCGGTCAGCTGCGTACTCGCTGCCAGGCCTTTGTTGAGTCTCTGGAGATCAAGCGTATTCATAAAGAGGAGGGCAATAAGTAATGGCTAAGACTCCTAAATATCCCAATCCTAAGTTTTTTAAGGCAAAAGATAACATCGACTGGAAGAAGCAGTGGGAAAACCTGAAGGTTTGCGGCGGCATTTTCTACGAGATGTTCAAAGAGACCGACTGGGAAGCTTTCAAAAACGGCTGGAAGAACACCCTGAAGATGGATGCAGAGCGCATCAAGGAAGAGTACAATGCATTCATGGCACTCGACCAGCAGGGCAAGCTCGATGCTATCCTTTACGGCGAAAAGAGACTTGGCAGACTGTATGCCAAGGGCGCAATGGCAACCGTACGTCGTGAGTGGCGCGGCGTTAAGGACACTGCATACGACTTCTATGAGTGGGCTCGTATGTGGGGCATGCTCCTTATGACCTTCTCCAAGGATCTCATTCCCGCACTCAACAGTGCTCTGCACTACCGCTGGATGATCTCCTACTTCTGCTGCCACGGCTTTATGGATAAGAACATCATGGGTCAGCGCGGCCGCGCTCTCCGCATGAGCCATCTGCTTATCTACGATATATTCCGCTACGTTGCAGAGAACCTCGTTCTTTTGTCCAAGGCTGACCGCAAGAACGGTAACAGCGAGGAGCTTAACAAGATGCTCATGACCTTTGACGAGATGACCATGGGTCAGATCATGGCAGGCTTCCCCGATTTGTGCGGTATTCCTCACCAGCTGCTGCCCGTCTTCCTCGTCTCCGAGATCGACCAGCTCACCTGCGTACCTTACATCGATGCAGTCGAGTCCTTCGGTCTGCCCTCCGATACCTGCCCGGTTCCGTCTTCCGAGTGCGGCGCTCTGGTTATCGACGCACTGCCCGACATGGGCTGCGGCTTTATCTCCAGCTCCATGCCCTGCGACGGTTCCACCATGGCATCCTCTTACTTTGCACGCCGCTTCCCGAACACACCCGTGTTCCACCTCTGCTTCCCCGTGCGCTACGAGGACGAGTCCGTCCTGCAGTCTGCCGCCGAGGATATCAAGGCCTGCATAAAGTTCATCGAGGATCAGACCGGTGCAAAATGGAACTGGGACGCTTACTTCACCGCTATGAAGCGCTTTAATAAGGAGACTTCTTACGAGCTGGAGAAGTGGGAGATCAACAAGACCAAGTATCCGCAGCTGCTCGGACCTTGCTACGAGCTGTTCCGTAAGTGGAACTACGAGATGGACGGCGGTATTGATCCCCGTGTTATTAAGACCTGTGAGAAGGTCAGCAAGCTGATCCGCGAGGCATATGAGAATCGCGACGAAGCATGGCCCGGCAAGATGAAGTACCGTGCAATCGTATGGTCTTGCCCTGCTCACTACTACGCAAACTTCTCCAACTGGGCTGCCAACTGCTGGGGCATCGATGTCCTGGTCGAGATGGAATCCCTCAACTTCACCAAGCCTCTCGAGACCGAGGACAAGGAAGAAGCACTCCGCGACCTCGCCCGCCTGTACGAGCGCATGGTTATGCGTCGTCACACCAACGGCGGCTACCACAACGTCGTAACCGAGCTGTGGCGTCAGTGCGAAGCATGGGATGCAAAGCTCATCCTCATGTATCAGAACGTTGCGTGTAAGAACATGGCAACCGTTCAGGGTCTGCTTGACGATCAGGGCCGTGAGCGTGGCTACGATCTTATCTGGATCGAGCACGACCTTATGGACCCGCGTACCGTTTCTCGCCGCACCATGCGCGACAAGGTCAACGAGTTCATGCGCACCGTTAAGAACGCAGAGCCCATAGATCCGTCTCTCGTCGAGTTCGAGGACGAGGTCTGCATGTAATTGCATTAAATTTACTCCGGGGCTGGCAGGAGAATAAATGCCGTCCCCGGACGGCGTTCAAAGCGCCGAGAATGATTAATTAATTGGAGGAAATTATAAAATGAAATATTTTGGCGGTTGTGACGTAGGCTCGACCTACACAAAGGCAGTAATA
>ENA-UOJJ01001438-UOJJ01001438.1-human-gut-metagenome-genome-assembly--contig:-CS66-NODE-1438-length-34968-cov-16.499356_pt1 | contig 34968 bp, 53 predicted proteins | sample MGYA00242343_ERZ723890 | MGnify/ENA metagenome assembly ERZ723890
TGGAACAGGAAGGAGGAAAAAGAGTGAACAGAGTAATTTTAATGGGTAGGCTTGCGAGAAATCCTGAGCTTAAATACACTCAGGCAGCTGAACCTTTAGCAGTTTGCAGATTTGCTGTTGCAGTTGAGAGACCTTTTGCTAAAGATGGGGATATAAAAGTTGACTACATAAATTGTATAGCATTTAGAAGGCAGGGGGAAGTAGTAAATCAGTACTTTCGCAAAGGCAGCAGAATAGGAATTGAAGGCAGACTACAAGTAAGCCAATATAAGGACAAAAATGGAAATAACAGGTATTCAACGGATGTTATTGTAAGTGATGTGCAAATTATTGATACTAAGGCAGAAAATGAAGCTAGAGACGGTGAGGTACTGCAGAGTACACCACAGGTAAACTATCAGCAAGGCTTTAGCATTGATAATGATGCAGAGGATGAGGATTTACCGTTTTAATTAAGGAGGAATCGCAATGAATGATGTACAAAGAATTGAGTTAGCTAATTTTGCAGGAGGAGCGGTTGAGGAGCTATTTAAAAATGACCTTGAAAAGGTTATTGATAATATAGCGGACCTTAATACAAGTGATAAGGCTGCAAGAAAACTTACAATCGAATTTAAGTTTGTTCCTATGGAAGGTAGAGATTTAGTCGGGGTTGAGGTAAAGACAAAAACAACTCTTGCACCTACTGAGGGTACAAAGACAAAAATGGTACTTAATATGGAAGGTGATGTCCTTGTGGCAGCAGAATACAGCAACCAAATTAAAGGACAGATGCGTGTTGATGAAGAAACAGGCGAAATATTAGAGGACAATGCATTTACAAATAACATAACACAGTTTAAGGCTAGATAAGGAGGAATTTATAATGATTAAAGAAGCATTACAGTATGTAGTAGGATTAAGAACACCTGAGGTATTTGAAGTAAACGGACAAAATTATTGTGACAAGGAACTTGAAAGAATAGAGCCTGTTGTTGTAAGAGCAAAAGAGAAGGTAAATTTAAACACACTTACAAGTTTTATTGATTATGTAAAGGCTCAAGTTAACAGGGACAAGGTTTATGATTACAGCAATTTATATTTACATATAATCAGTCCTACAAAAGTGATTGCGTTTGAGAAGGACAATGAGCTTGATGGTCGCAAGACATACATTTGTGAGGTGGAGGCTGAATTGCCGGAAGTAAGATATGGTAACTGGTATGATAGTGAGAGTTTTAATATCTTGTTACAGAGTAGATTTTATCAGACAGATACTACAGCAAAGTTATTAAGCATTGTAGGCAATGTAAAAGTATCTGATGTACAGACAAAGAGTGATAACGGTATTACGCAGTCTGTACAGACAAGTAAGGGCGTTGTGCTCAGAGAATACACAGAGCTTCCAAATCCTGTTGTGCTTGCTCCATTTAGGGCATTTGTGGAAATTGAGCAGGTTTCAAGTGCTTTTATATTTAGGGCAAAAGAGAGTAAAAGCCCTTATGAGGACACCAAGGAAATAAATTTCGCTTTATTTGAAGCTGATGGCGGTGCATGGAAGATCGAGGCTACAAAGAGAATTAAGACATATCTTGAAGAAGCTTTTAAGGACACAGGTGTTGTCATATTAGCTTAAATCCAATATTTATGGAGGACAATAAACTGTCCTCCATAAATTGAAGAGGTGACAGATTTGAATAATAACGGTTGGATAAAATTACATAGAGAGCTAATTGATAAGCCTATATGGATGGATAGTACTCCAGAGCAATGTAAAATCTTAATAACCTTGTTATTGATGGTAAATCATAAACCTAAAAAGTGGTTGTATAATGGCGAAATAAAAGAAGCTAAGGCTGGTCAATGTGTTACATCTGTGCAAAGTATTATTAACAAATGTAACTGTAAAACCATAACAAGACAGAAAGTGAGAACAGCGTTAGAAAAGTTTGAACAGTGGGGATTTTTAACCATCAAAACAACCAATAACGATACTATTATAACTATAGTAAATTGGGAGTATTATCAAGGATTAGATGCCATTGATAACCAACAGATTAACCAACATTTAACCAACAGTCAACCAACAGATAACCAACACTTAACCACTAACAAGAATGATAAGAATGATAAGAATATATTAACAATATCTAAAGATATTGTTTGTCACGCTGATGTGCAGCGTGTCGTTGAAAAGTGGAACGATTTGGAGAGCTTTGGCATTATAGCCGTAAGAAGAATAGCAGACGGGTCAAAGCGGTATAGCTCATTAGTTGCACGAATTAAACAGTATGGCTTATCAGATGTGTTAGTAGCTGTTGAAAATATAAAAAAAAGTCCCTTTTTGCAAGGGAAAAATGACAAAGGTTGGACTGTGACTTTTGACTGGTTTGTTAAACCAAACAACTTTGTAAAAGTGTTGGAGGGAAATTACATAAACAGAGATTTGAGCAAAAGTAACTCAGAAAAAACAACTGCCGGCAGATATACAGAAGCGTAAAGAGGTGATATTTATGGGTTTTGTTGTTGATATACCGGAAGGAACGCTAAGAGAGGCTTGGGAGCTCTTTGAAAATAACAAAAAAAATAGCATAGATGATAACGGATACTCTTATGCTCTTTGGAATTACAGAAATGAAATGCGTGTTATACAGGCTGCGAAAGACGGTAATTGTTATTGCGGTATATGCGGTGATACAGGTATAAGACATTTTTTGTTTTATGAAAACGGAAGGTATTATAATCAATCTAGCATATGCAAGTGTAATGATGCCGCTGCTGTAAAACAAGCTATTATGGCGAGCGGTTTAGCCAATGAAGTTAGCAGTAAAAATTTTAAAAATTTTGAAACAACAGAAGATTATCAGAAAGTTATAAAAAATATTGCTAAAGAGTATTTAGGTGAAATTGTACGAAACAAAAAAACGTGGTTTTACATAGGCGGTCAGACGGGAGCAGGTAAAAGTCATATTTGTATAGCTATAGCGAACAGATTTTTTCAAAATAATTGCAAGCTCCAATATGTACGTTGGATTGATGAGTTAAGGTCCATAAAATCAGATATGAATAATACTGAGCGGATTTCAAAAATGAAAAATGCAGAAGTATTATACATAGACGATTTATTTAAGGGTGGTGCAACTAACTATGAAATTTCACTTGCATTTGAAGTAATCAATTATAGGGATTGCAATAAACTGATTACAATAATCAGCTCAGAGCTTTTGCCTGAAGATTTAAAAGAAGTGGATAATGCTATTTATGGCAGAATCGTAGCAAACACAGGAGATAAGTATATTGTTAGAGTTTCTAGGGACGAAAACAAGAATTATCGTTTGAAAGGTAAGCAAAATGAGTTGTTCGGGGGTGTTGCGAATGGCTGAAATATTATGGCAGTGTACAATACCTCTTAAGCCTAGGACAAAGAAAAATCATAACAGGATAGTTCAATGCAACGGAAAGCCCAGACCGATACCGTCAAAGGAATTTGAAGTATATCAGAAAGATTGCAAGTGGTTTATAAAACCGCTTGCAGAACCTATTGACTGCAAGTGCAATATTAAAGCTATTTACTATATGCCTGACAGGCACAGGGTGGATATAACCAACTTACATAGTGCTTTGCATGATATATTAGTGCATTACAAGGTTATAACTGATGATAACTGTAAAATTGTTGTTGGTACTGATGGGAGTAGGGTTAGGTATAATAAGAGTAATCCGAGGACAGAGGTTGTTATAACTGAGGTCGAGGAAGTGACAGGATTTGAGGTGTGAAAATGATGAATAAATACATACTTGATGCCTGTTGCGGAAGTAAGATGTTTTGGTTTGATAAGGACAATAAAAATGTTTTGTTTATGGATAACAGACAACTTGAAACAACCCTATGTGATGGTCGTAAATTAGTGATTAAGCCTGATATTGTTGCAGACTTTAGATGTATGCCGTTTGAGGACAAATCCTTTAAACTGGTCGTATTTGATCCTCCACATTTAGTGAAAGTTGGTGAAAATGCGTGGCTTACTAAAAAATATGGGCGTCTTAGCAAAAACTGGCAACAGGATTTGAAACAAGGTTTTAATGAATGTATGAGGGTGCTTGATGATTTTGGGGTTCTTGTTTTTAAATGGAACGAGGAGCAAATATTATTAAAGCAGATTTTGGATTTGGTTAAATATAAGCCGTTGTTTGGTAATAAAAGAGCAAAGACGCATTGGCTGGTATTCATGAAAGGAGTATAGTAATGGGAAATATTGTTAAAGTTAGATGTTTTTATTTTCGGAGTGATTGGACTGAAATAACAGAAAAATCCATAAACCTTGAAGATTATGTGTTTTTTGAAATAGATTATCGTGGCAAAGATAGTTGGCATATCGAAGGACATAAATATGATGGTCGCAGCTGGACTGTTGAGGAGTTATCAGAACACGAAGTATACAGCATTCAGGATTTAGCAAAATTTATTGTAGAAGCGAACAATTATGGAAAAGAGAACTTTCAGTCTTGTAAGGTGTCAAGGTTTAATAACTTGCATTATTCACTGGAATTTTATACAGAATTAACAAGGTTACTTAGGATTGTGGAGGAATATAACGATGGAGAAATTAACTGATAAGCTAAGAATATATATAAATGCATACAAGCAACCGCCTTTTGGTAGAGAAGTTGAAGGCACAACTGAACTATTGAAAGAGGCTCTTGATAGAATTGCCGAATATGAGGACTTGGAGGAGCAGGGCAGGCTGATAAAGCTGCCTTGCAAGGTTGGGGATACGGTGTATTACCTCTGGAAGGGAGAAATCTCAGAAATGGAAGTTACCGAAATTTCAGTTGGTATAGAAGAGCCATTATATGAAATGCGGTATATAAATAATGCAACAAGAATTCATTTTTATGAAGAAGAATTCGGTCAAACCATATTCCTGACCCCTGAGGAAGCTAAAGTAGCGTTGGAGAAGTTGGAGGGAGAAAATGAAACGCATATCAAAGGCTGATAGACAGCGTATTTATGAAAAATATAATGGTCATTGTGCTTATTGTGGTTGTGAAATTGCATATAAAGATATGCAAGTAGACCATTTTGCACCATTGCGGAATTGGGACAAGTCAAGAACAGAAGAGGAACTTTGGGATTTTAATAACCTTATGCCGAGTTGCCGGCAATGTAATCACTATAAAGGTTCATATAGTGTCGAAACATTTAGGCAGATGATAGCTGATATACCTGAGAAGCTTAAAAGTAGCTCTAAATACAGGATTGGCATTAAGTATAACCTCATATCGGAAAATGACAAGCTGATTAAATTTTATTTCGAAAGGATTGGAGCTAATGAAAATAACAATTAATTTTAGTCCGCCTGCACTATGCAGACAATGTAAATTCAGAGAACATCACCGAACCAATGAATTGGGTAATGTTTGGCGTTGTAAATTGTATGATGGAGGTATATCCAACACAGAGTATTATCAGACAGACAAAAGAATAAGTATACTTTGCCTTACGGATATAGAGTTACATAATATGTTGCATAGTATTGGGTATGAAAGAGGCAGTGTGAAAAGAGGCTTTTACAAACCATACAGGAATTATTACTATACATTGAATACGGATAGAGCTTGGGATAGATTGTTGAGAGAAGAACTTGCTGCTGTAAAAACTAGTAATGTAGATACGGGTAGTGTAGAATACTATATTACAAGAAAGGGCTTAGGTGTTCTTGCAACACATATTGGATGTAAGATTAAGGATGGTGAAGTATGAACTATAATGTTTTCACAAAAGTAGAATTGATTAACGCTATTAAATCAGCTGGTGATGAAAGTTTCTGGATAGATGAATACTTAATAAACTTATGGAATAATAAAACTAAAAACTTGTTAAAAGAAATAGCGAAAAATGATAAAGAAATGATACAAGCTCTTAAAAATATAGATCAAGAACTTTATTATAAATTATTAAAAAAATCAAAAAAATTAAATAAAGAATATGATAGATTGACAAAGCTTTAGACTGGGACTAAGGTTGCGAAAGGTTTACGATGAGTTTACGGTTAGGAGGTAAATTATGAAAATTGATTGTAGTAAGACTGAGAATTATTTGAAGGAAAGAGAACGAATGACAAAGAATTGTGGTATTAGTTGTAGTGAATGCCCTTTAAGCATTGAAAACAGTGGCAAGAATTTAGGTTGTGGAAAATTTGAAAACAGATACCCCGATGAGGTAATTGAAATAGTTCAGGCGTGGAGTGATGAGCATCCACAGAAAACCTATAAGGATGATTTCTTTGAAAAGTTTCCTGATGCACTCAGAAAAGAAAACGGATGTCCTGATGTTGCTACTTGTAGAATATACAAGCAATTTGATGATAAAGGTTGTGATGGATTTTGTGTTGATTGCTGGGACAAGGTAATGGAGGAGTGAGATTATGGCAGAAGAATTAAAATCTTGCCCGTTTTGCGTCGGTGAAGCTGAGTTGAGATATGTTGGCATAGGAGAAGATATAGAACCGTATATACATTGTTGCGACTGTTATGTAGATTTATTTTTTAAGAATGCTTATTGCATTAATAATTTAATAGATAGTTATAATAGGAGGACTAATAATGATTAAACAAATGATTAAAGATATACATAAAATAGCTGAGCATTATGGCTTTGCATCTCAATCTGTTATGTTGATTGAAGAAATGTCGGAACTAACTAAGGCAATTACAAAATATAAAAGATATATGGGAAGTTTACAACCATTATCAAAGTCAACCTGTGTAGATGAATTAGAAGTAAATATTGTAGAGGAAATTGCGGATGTGGAAATTATGTTGGCGCAGATGAAGCGTTTTTTATATATATCAGACGAGAAATTAAACGAAATTAAGGCTACAAAGATTAAAAGGACACTTGAGATTATGAAGCAGGAGGGCTATAAATGAAGGCAATAGTTAATTTTATTGAACGGGCATTTTATTATTATGATAACTATGGGTATAAATATTTAATCAAAGATTATACTTTTTGCGAAAAAATACTTATTTGGATATTTGCAATTTTGGCTATGTTTTTTATTTTAATAGTGAGTGGGGTGTTAATTGTTACAGCACCTGTTTGGGGTTTACCTTATATATTTGTAAAATATAGGAGGACTGAGAAATGATAGATATATTATTTAGAGGTTTTTACGAAAACAAAAACGGAACAGAAAAGGTCTTTTGTGGTGGTAAATGGTATAAAGGCGAGTGGGTAGAGGGAGATTTACAGCAGGATAGGGACTTTGGAACTGCATATATTTTAGGGTTTAATTATCATTCTAGCAGAGAAGGCTTACAGTGGGAAAACTTTTGTATAAATGTTATCCCTGAAACCGTAGGGCAGTATGTTGGTAATGGCACCGAACTTTGGCAGGGAGATATTGTGAAAAGTGGTAATTTAATAGGAGTAGTTAAACTTGGCGTATATGGTTACAATTTAGGCTTTTATATAGATTGGAGTAAAAAGTCTGATCCTTATAATATATATAGGAAAGATTTAATGTTTTGGGTCAATGATGGGATTGAGGAAATCGGTAACATACATAGTAACCCTGAACTGCTGGAGATGGAATGATGACAAACTATGAACGTATAAAATCTATGAACGTTGATGAAGTTGCAGAATTTTTAAGCAGTATAACAGAGTATTGTTGCAATGAAGATTGTGATACCTGTCCCCTAAGAAATAATATCTGTGACAGAAAAGGTGCAAAAAACTGGCTTAATAGTGAGGTGGAAATATGAATGCAAAATCTTATGAAGCGAAAAAATGGGGTATGTGGAATAAAATTTTAAACACAGTGAAAAAAGCTGCAGGAATGCCGCTGACAGACCCTGAAACAAATCCTTATAGAGGTACAAAATAAAATATAAAATTGAGAGGAGAAAATATGACAATTGAAGAATGCATAATTTATTTAGGACATAGAATTGATGCGATACATCAACCAATGCTTAATTTAAATGTACCGGCTCTTAATGGTGCTAGGCTTAGCAGAGTGTATTTACCTGATGAGGAATTAAAAAAAGTTGACAGAGTGTGGCAAGTAGGTATATATGATGATTGCTGAACGTTTGGAGGAGTGAATATGAGTAAAATTTATGATGGAATTATGGGTTTAGTTGTTGGTGATGCTGTAGGTGTTCCGTTTGAATTTAAAGAGCGTGATACTTTTAAGGCTACAGATATGGTTGGTTACGGTACATATAACTTGCCTGCCGGAACATGGTCTGATGACAGTAGTATGACACTTGCTACTGTAGATGCAATTATTAAATATAAGGGTAAAATTAATTTAAATGAAATTATGAGAAATTTTCTGAGGTGGTATGAGTATGGAGAATTTACACCTTATGGAAAATGTTTTGACATTGGGAATACTACACGATTTGCAATACGCAGGTATGTAATGGGATTCAATGTATCTGATTGTGGCTGCTGTGGTCTTTGTGATAACGGTAATGGGGCATTAATGAGAATATTACCTCTTGCATTTATTCCTTGCAGTTATAATGAAATTAATGCAGTATCAGGGCTTACACATAATCACGCAATATCAAAACAGGGCTGCCGTTTATATTTGATTGTTGCTGAACAGATTTTAAAGGGTAATGGTTTTAGGCATATTTTGACTGATACAATTTTCAATGAAGAGTATTCAAAGATAAGGGATATTTATAAATTGACCCGTGATGAAATTAAGAGTACAGGCTATGTAGTTGATACATTAGAAGCTGCTCTTTGGTGTTTATGTTATACTGACAATTATAAAGATTGTGTTCTTACAGCTGTTAATCTTGGTGGTGATACTGATACAATAGCAGCAATTGCAGGCGGGCTTGCAGGATTGCTTTATGGTTGTGGTGGTAAGAATGGTATTCCAAATGAATGGATTGAGCGAATAGCTAGAAAATATTGGATTAAAAAAATGTGCAATGATATTGAAATGTTAAAAATTAAATCTTAAAATAAAAGCCTGCAATTTGGGACATTGCAGACTTCTTGAACAATTACAAAATTAGTAACCAACTAGATATGCTAATATTATATTATATAATTTATGCTAAGTCAAGGGGGTTACATATGACAGCTAAAGAGTATTTGATGAAATTGAAAATTTTAGATGTAAAAATTAATCAGAAGTTAGAGGAAATATCAGCATTAAGAGCTTCGTTGAAAAGTATATCTTCAGTGAATACTACTGAAGAGAGAGTTAAGGGAGGCAGTAGTGCAGGTGATGCAAGATTTGTAAGGACTTTAGCCAAGATAGATAAAATGGAGTATAAAGTCGATGAAGAAATTGATAGGTTTGTTGATGAAAAACATAAAATTATAAACGAAATTCAAGAATTATCAAATCCATTACACATAGATATTTTATACAAAAAATATGTTGAATTTAAAAGGCTTGAGGCTGTGGCTGTTGAGTTAGACAAATCGTATCAGTATATAGTTGAAGTCCACGGGTATGCTTTAAAAGAATTTGCGAATAAATTTGCTACCCTATTGAAAACCTATGATAATATGTGTTAAAATAATACCATTAAAAGTTTAAACAAAAGCACTTTGATTAGGTGAACCGATTAAGGAACACTATTGGTCATTGTGCTTTTTTATTTAGGCGGTGATTAGATTGTGTCAAAAGGTAAATATGAAAAGTGGCTGACGGAAGAGGGCTTATTATTACTTGAAGGCTGGGCGAGAGATGGTTTAACAGATGAGCAAATAGCTCACAATATGGGAATATCAAGAAAAACTCTTGCTGAATGGAAAAAGAAATATGGTGACATAGGTGACACCCTAAAAAGAGGAAAGGAAATTGTTGATATTCAGGTTGAAAATGCTCTGCTTAAAAAGGCTATTGGAATAAAGGAAACAGTTAAGAAAGCCATTAAAGTTAAAGAAGTAAAATACGATGAGGGCAAAAGGGTATCAGAAAAGGAGCATATTGAATATGTTGATGAGGAGGTTTTCGTTCCTCCCGATACTACAGCTCAGATATTTTGGTTAAAGAACAGACAGCCTGACAAATGGAGAGATAAGGTCGAAAATGTGAATACTAATCAGCCCGATAGAGAAATAAAAATAAATATAATCAGCACAAAAGAATTGAAAAATAATTAAAATATTTATAAAAACCTCTTGACAATACGCATAATGCGTGTTATACTTATATTGTAAGGAGGTAAAGAGATGAAATTCAGAGAAATTGATAAAATTCTTAAAAAAGACGGTTGGTATCTTGCCAATGTAAAAGGTTCGCATTACCAATACAAGCACCCAACAAAAGAAGGTAAGGTTACAGTTCCCCGTCATAATACGGATTTTAAACTCAGTACCGCTAAATCAATACTCAAACAGGCAGGGCTTGAATAAAGCCCTTGCCGTTTGATAACTATAAATATATTAGTAAAATGGAGGTTTTTATTATGAAATTAGTATATCCTGCTTGCTTTTATCCTGATGAAGATGGTTCATTTACTGTTATTGTGCCTGATTTAAAAGGTTGTGTTACAGAAGGTAAGGATTTTGCAGAGGCTTTAGAAATGGCTATTGATGCTGCCAGTGGTTGGGTATTAACTTCACTTGAAGATGGTGAAGAAATTCCTAAGGCAAGTAATCAAAATGATATTAAGGCTGATGAATACGAAAATGGATTTGTAAACCTTATTGTTCTTGATATGGACAGCTACGCTGAAAAATATGGCGAAAAGGCAGTAAGAAAGAATTGTACAATTCCTGCTTGGTTAAACACAAGGGCAGAAGCAGCTAATATAAATTTTTCTGCCGTACTTCAGGAAGCCTTACAGGAAAAGTTAATGGTTAATTAATATTTTGAAGTGCATCCATTAAAATATGGGTGCATTTTTTGTTTGAGGTGAAAATATATGAATTTACTAATGAATGATGTATATATAAAGTACTTTGATAAAAAACAAGCTACACAAATATTTTTTGGAGGCTCTTCAAGTGGGAAGAGTTTTTTTATTTGCCAAAAAATTGTACTTGATTGTATTGGTGGTGAAGTTAATGGAGTAAAAAAAGAAGGTGTAAACTGGATGTGCTGCCGCAATGTGGCAAGGACATTACGAAACAGTGTATATAATCAAGTTGTTAAAACAATATCTGAAATGGGGTTAAATGACTTCTTTAGAATTAATAAATCAGATATGGTTATTACTTGCTTAAAAAATGGTTGTCAGATATTGTTTACTGGTCTTGATGATGTTGAAAAGGTTAAGTCCATAACACCTGCTAAGGGTGTACTTGAAAGAATATTCATTGAGGAAGCTACAGAAATTAAAGAAGATGCTTATATGCAGCTTACCAAGAGATTACGAGGCTTGTCACCGAGTGATAAATATATTGTTATGGCTTTTAATCCGATTTTAAAAAGTCACTGGATATATAAAAAGTTCTTTAGCAAGTGGGAGGACAACAAAAACACCTATGAGGATAAGGATGTTTGCATATTGAAAACAACATACAAGGATAACGATATGCTGACCGATGAAGATAAATACAGGCTTGAGAATGAGAAAAATCCATATTACTACAATGTATATAGCTTAGGCAATTGGGGTGTACTTGGTCATATTATATTTACAAATTGGAAAGTTAAGGACTTAACGGAGCAAATACCTCATTTTGATAATATTTATTGTGGTATGGACTTTGGTTATTCCTCAGACCCTAATGCCTTAATTAAAATCCATATTGATAATAAACAAAAGAAAATATATGTGTTTGATGAATGGTATCAGGCAGGAATGACAGATGATGAGCTTGTAAGGGTTTCAAAGAAAGTATTTAAAAATAATATTGTTATATGTGACAGTGCAGACCCTAAGACTATTGATTATCTTGCAATGAATAATATTAATGCTGTGCCTGCTGCTAAGGGAGCGGACAGTATTAACAGGGGCATAAGGTGGCTGCAAGGGTATGAGATTATAATTCATAAGGATTGTCAAAATTTTAAGAATGAAATTGAACAGTACCATTGGTTAGAGGATAAATACGGCAATGCAATGGCTAAGGCTTGCGATGAAAACAACCATCTACTGGATGCGTTGAGATATGCAACAGAGCCGTTACAGCTTGAAAATAATGTAAGTGCTTCAATAAGGTTGTGATTATATGTGTAAGCACAGTAAAATACTGATAAATAACATTTATGTTTGTGTGAAATGCGGGCTAATGGTAACGGATACAGGTAAGTTCATAGGATTTGACAGGGAGCTGCCTAACTACCTAAAGAACAAGAGGAAGTGAAAAAAATGAGCAGAAATATTACAGAGCTGTACCCTGATTTTTCGGCTGAAATAACTGAATTGAGGGAAAATGGTATTGCGGTTGATTTATTATATAAAATAATTCAAAAGCACCGTTATAATGCACGATACAATAAGAAACTGTACGGCAGATACAGGACTTTGGAAAATGAAGTGCCTATTTTTAAAAGAGTTCCACGATTTGATGAGGATGTTATAAACAACAAAATTAATAATGATTTCTTTAGTGAAATTGTGGATTTTAAGACAGGTTATTTTGCAGGTGAGCCTATAAGCTATGGCTACAGCAAGGGAAGCGAAGCGGAAAAAGTAACAGGCGGTGCGATTGCCGTTGACAGAGCTACAAAGGCAATAACAGATTTCACAACACGCAACAATATGTATGGTGTGGATATGGAAACAACAAAGTTTGCTAGCATATACGGATATGCGGGCAGACTTTTTTATATTGACCTTGAGAGTGAGATAAGAGTTATGCCTGTACATGGCTTTGAAACAATTATACTTTCCGATACTGATATAAGCGAGCCTGAATATGCTGTCAGATACTATGAAGTATGGGATATAAACAAAGTTAAGAGCTGGGTTGTTGAATTTTACGATAATAAATACTTTTATACCTATAAAGGTAAAGGCTATTTAAGTAATTTGCAGTTCATAAAGCAGGAAGAACACGGTTTTGATTATTGTCCTTTACAGGGGATAGCAAACAATAAGGAGCTTATGGGAGATGCGGAAAAGGTACTGACTCTCATTGATGATTATGACAAGGTACTTTCCGATAATTCCAACGAGGTTGAGAGCTTTGTACACGCATATATGGTGTTTAAAAACCTTAATGTTGACGATGACACAATAAGAGAGGCACAAAAGAATGGTGCAATTAAAATCAAGTCAACAGGCACATTGCAAAATGCAGATGTTACATTTTTGACTAAAAATATAAATGACAGTTTTACAGAGCATCACCTTGAAAGATTGCAGGATAACATATACAGATTTTCAAAGACTCCTAATCTTAATGATGATAGTTTTGGTAATGCTAGTGGTATAAGCCTTAAATTTAAGCTCCACGGGTTAGAAACTAAATGCGGTATGTTTGAAGCTAAAATGATGGATGCAGCACAGTATATGTGGAAGCTGCTTTGTTCGGTGTGGAGAAAGAAGAATATAACAGTTGACCCATTGCAAATAACAATGGAGTTCACAAGGAACTTCCCTCTTGATACTCTTTCAGAGGCACAGACGGTACAGGCTTTGATAGCGGCAGGAATACCTAAGGAAGTTGCATATAGTCAGCTTAGCTTTGTTGATGATGTGGATTATGTTATGGAGATGCTTGAGAATGAACAGAATGACATTGAAAGCCTTGATGATATTGTTGAGTAGGTGGTTATATGCCCGATAAAAAAACACTCAGCTATTATACAGCTGAATTAAGGCGAATAGAGGAAAGCAGACAAGCCGACACCGAAAAAGAGGTTAAGAAAATATATAAAGAAATTTTAAAAGACCTTAATTCTTTTCTTGGTAATGAATATGCCACATATTCTGATGGTGATGGTGTTTTAAGTGTTGCAGTTTTACAGGAAAAAGCAAGATATGCTAAGTTTTTGCAGGAAGTAGATCAACATCTTAACAGCATTACTCCTAAGGTATCAAAAACAATTCGCCGTACCGTTGAGGATACATACAAGGCTGTGTACACGGGTGTAATTGGTGCAGTACAAAAATCAGTTGACAATGAGGAGCTTAAAGAGAAATTAAAGGGCTTGAGCTTAAAGCCTGAGGTTATGAAAAATGCAGTAGAAAACCCTATAAGCGGTCTGACTTTGCCCGATACACTTGAAAAGCACAGGAAAGAGGTTATTTACAATATTAAGCAACAAATTAATATAGGCTTAATGACAGGTGAACGCTATGACACTATGGCTAAGAATGTCAAAAAGGCTATAAGCGGCGATGATGGTAGGGGCGGTTCATATGGCAAGGCTATGAATATTGTAAGAACGGAAGTTCACAGAGTGCAGGAAAGCGGTATGATGGATTGTGCCGAGGATATTTCACCAAGCTTAGAGGGTAGTGGACTTATATATACCGCAACTTGGCGAAATATGGGTGATGCGAATGTAAGACCATCTTACAGAGTGCATACTTCAAAAGGTTGGAAAACCGTCATTAGAAAAACCACAGCAAACCATCAAAAAATGGAAGGTCAAGTAATAAGAGTTGGTGATAAGTTTGACTTGGGAAACGGTGTGTTTGCAAAATGCCCTGGCTCAAGCGGAACACCTGAAAATGATTGTCGCTGTAGGTGCTTTCTTGAATACGAGCTTATGAGCGTTGAGGAGTTTGCTAAGGCAACTGGTAAAACAGTTGATGAGGTTAAAAAGGAGTTTGGTATTGTTGATAAACCTAAGAAGGAATATCTTACAAAGAAAAAACTTCAGGAAAATATTAATAATGCTGATGTTGAACTTGATAATTTGTATAATGAATTTGAGTTTGCAAGCGGAGGTTTTACTTATAAGGAAATTAAAGAAAAATATCCTAAGGGACTTTCAGATTTCGCAAAGGGTAAAAAATTAGATACCCTTAACGGTATTCAAAGCAAAATTGAGAATGTTGAAGCTCAAAAATCCGAATGGCAGACTAAATTAGATAAGAAGTTAATTGCTGAAAAGAAAAAGACTCTTACAAAAGAACAAATTAAGCTACAAGAACAACTTCAAAATTATCAAGTTAAGACATACAGTGGCATTTGGAAAAATGATGTTACTACTGCTGATTGGAAAAATCTTAATATACAAGGTAAAAAGGACTATTATGAAAATCAGATATTCAGCGGTAAAGCAGGAGATAAGCTTCAGCAGTTCAATGAATACCTTAAACAGCTTGAAGAACTTGATATAGAAGGTAAAGCCCATCATGATATTAAGAGCCAACTTGCTAAGGTTGAGAAGGATTTGACTAACCTTAAAAATAGTGGTATAATAAATAAAACAAATGATGCCTTTTCTCAGGAAAGAAAAGATGCTGCACTTTGGGCGAAAAGTACCAAAGAAGCCGATAATGCTTTGCGTGATGTATGTGGGGATGTGTGGAAGAATGCCCCAAAAGCTGAAAAAGATGCAATTTACGAATACACTTCAAGTTATAGTAAATTTAATGAACCGTTGCGTGGTATTGAATATGGGACAAACGAGGTTAAAGGTGTTGGTAACATTGATTTTAATACCATTGGTACAAATTACGGCGGTTATAAGCGAGGCAAAGTTCGTAAGCAGATTAACACTATGACCGATATTATTGAAAAATCTACTTATGATTTTGATGTATGGTTACAGCGTGGTTGTGATTATTCGGGAATGGATAATTTATTTGAAATATCTATGTCAGATTTGCAAAATGCAACACAGACAGAATTGGAAAGGCTATTGATAGGTAAAGTCGTTACTGATTACGGATTTTTCAGTTGTGGTGTTTCCAAAGGAAAGGGCTTTTCACATAAGCCTATAATTATGAATGTGTATGCACCAAAAGGAACAAAAATGATGTATGCTGAACCGTTTTCAGCTTTTGGTAATGGTTCAGGTCGTTCGTGGGATGGTGTTTCAAAACAATCTTCTTTTGGTAATGAATCAGAAATCATTTTGCAGCAAGGTACAAGTTTTAGAGTAACAAAGGTTGAACGCACAAATGGCAAGTTGTATGTTGACATTGAAGTTATCATGCAGAACAAGCTACAAAGGTAGGTGAATGAAGATGGGTGAAAAGAAAACATTAGAAGAACGCTATGGAAGAGAAATCCTTACGGATAATACCAAAATTCTAAAGTATGAGCAATGCAAAGATTGCTGTTTCCGTAAAATGAAGATAGGTGATTCTATGATTGATGATTATAGAAGAAGCAGCTGCATGATTTTTTCCTATCCAGAAATGAAACCTGTGCAGTTTTATGACGGTTCAGCGGAATGTGAATACTATGAGAAAGAATAAGGCACTTTTTGAAAGTTAATTTTCAATAGGTGCTTTTTTCTTGTTGAAAATGCTTGAAATCAATAAGAATAATGGTTATTTTATTACAAGGCACTCTGCAAAGGGTGCTTTTTTAGTACAATGAAATAAATGGTAATGCTTGTCGGTGTGTTGCGAGTGCGGCAAGAGGGCTTTGGGAGGGTAATTTGTAATGAATTGTAAACACAAATGAGTGAGAAAGGACAAAATGATTATGATAATGAGAAGTAAGGCTATTTTACTAATAGTTACTGTTGTATTTATGGCTGTAAGTATAACAGGGTGCACAAGGGAAGCGGAAAAGGTTTCTTACAATGTTTCACAGGAGGCAGACAATTTTAATGTATTGAGAAGATTTGCTGTAATTAACACAAGAACCGATAAAGTAGAGTTTGAGCTTATAGGTGCTTTTTCGCTTGATGCAACTGCATATCCAAAGATAAGTGTAATTGTTGAAAAAGAGGACGGAACTTATTTAAAACATATTATAGGCTTGAATGGAAATACATTTTATGTTGTAGAAGATTTAGGCGGTGCAGAAGTAAACAAATATAAGTATGAGGTTAATTATATACCTGAAAGCATTATACCGTTTACTATAACCAATAAGGAATAATTTCAAAGGGAATGAAACAAATGGGATTATGTGAGATTTTAACAATTATTTTTGTAGTACGTAAATTGTTTGGTGTTGTTACTTGGAGTTGGTGGCTTATATTTCTGCCTGAAATAATTGCTGTTGCACTTTATATAATTATATGGGTGTGTTGTATTGCAGGCAGCATAAAAGCTAAGAAATGGATTGATAAACTATAGGAGGTTAATTATGTCAACATTTTTACTAATTTTATATATTGCTAAAGAAGTTTTAACAGTTATAAGTTTGCTAGTAATGTTATTAGCAGGTGTACATCTCATATATAGTGGTATTGCTGAGAAAAAACAAGTTCAATTACTTGAAGAAAATATTGAAACAGTAGCAAAGTTTCAAAAAATATCAGAAAATCGCATAAGAAACATTGAAACTAAAGTAAAAGATTTTGAGAATGAGTTTTCTTCCGACTGTTCATCTGTTAAAAAACTATAATTTTAGGAACGTACTCAAATGACCTTCGGGCTTTGGGTCTTTATAAAAAATAATTATCAGAGGTGGTGCTTATGATTTAGTTAAATTTTTATTTGGGTAACTTTAACAATAAAATTTTATTTTGTAAAGGAGGTGTACACCTCCTATATTTTGTGTTCAATGAGGATAAGGGTCAAATATTATCCTTGTTTTAAAGGTAATGCGTATCAGGTGTGACAGGGATTGGTACGAGGGCTTGAGGCGGGTATTTAAAATTGTATTACAGCTCTTTCTATATGGAAGGGCTTATTTTTATGCTTTCTATATGGAAGCGAAATATATTTCTATACGGAATAAGGAGGAATTTTAAGATGAAGTATTTCAAGAGATTTATGCCTATGTATGCTGCTGATGGTGGTACAGGAGGCGGCTCAGGCGGTGAAGGAGCGGCAGGAACAGCTTCGGGAGATGATAAGGGGAATGCTGATGTTCCAAGTGCAGGTGAAGGTTCAGCGAAGGAAGAAGGTTCAAAAGAAGAAAAGGATAAAGTTTCTGATGATTTTGACCGATTGTTGCAGGCAAGGCTTGATAAGGCTATGGCAGAGGAACGCAAGAAAAACGCAGCACTTTCTAAGGAAATTGAAAAAATGAAGCGTGAAAAAATGACCGCTGATGAGCTTAAAAAGTATGATGATGAAAAGCGTGCCAATGACCTTGCTGAAAGGGAGAAAACCATAGCTGAAAAGGAAAATCGTTATTATGCCATTACGGCACTTAAAAAGGCAGGACTTGACGACGGCAGCGAAACAGCCCTTGAGCTTGCTGACCTTGTGATGGGTGCTGATACTGATGAAACTGACACAAGAATCGCAACATTAAACAAACTTGTTACTAAAATGGTTGACAGCAAGGTTAATGAAAGGTTCAAGAGTTTTGGTAGAGTGCCGAACGGTGGAAATAACTCAAGCGGTTCAGGTGAAGGGGGTAAAGAAAAAAATACTCTAGCCGAAAAGCTCGGCAAACAGAGAGCCGAACAGAATAAGAAAAGTAATGATATTTTAAAACACTATTTAGGAGGTAATTAAAATGAAGTTTAAAAGAACTGATATTAGACAGCCAAGTAATATCTTGGCAAATGACCATTATGTAGCTATTAATTATGATTGTTCTAAATTAACGGCTACCGATGGAGTTATTAAAGCAGGAACAATTGTTGATGGTGTGGGTGTATTGCTTAATGATATATGTCTTGACGAAAATCCAAATGGTGCAGTGATTATTCACGGGTTTATTGACAGAGATAAGCTGCCAACAGCACCTACAGACGAAAGTGCATTTCCACAGATTACTTTTTTACCAATTGAGGTTAAGACAGTAACTGGTGGCGGTAATGAAAATAAGCAAGAATAAGGAGGTAAAGAACTATGAAATTATCTGAAGTATTTAATGCTGAATCTATCGGTTTAAACTACACCGAAGCAGCAAGTAATTCTATACCATATCTTGGGGCAGGATTGTTTCCTGACGAGAAAAAGGCGGGTCTTGACTTAAAGTGGATTAAAGGGCATAAGGGATTACCTGTTTCACTTGCTCCATCCGAGTTTGATGTAAAGTCAAAGTTTAGGGACAGAGTAGGTATTGCCAAGAATGAAACAGAGATGCCATTTTTCAGAGAGTCTATGCTTGTAAAGGAAGCTGATGAACAAGAAATTTTAAGAGTGCAGGACAGCAACGACCCTTATGCACAGCAGGTTCTTGACAATATTTTCAACGACACTCAGACACTTATTGACGGTGCTAAGGTTGTACCTGAAAGAATGAGAATGCAGTTATTAGCCCCATTAGGTGGCAAGGTTGGTATTGAAATTAAGGCTAACAGCGTTGATTATACATATAACTATGACCCTGACGGCAGTTGGAAGGCTAAGCACTATGCAAAGATTGAAACAGCAGCCGATAAGTGGACAGCAGCTGACACCTGCAACCCTATCAAGAACATTGAGGATGCTATGGATGCACAGGAGGAGGAAACAGGCGATAGACCTGCTATCTTGCTTATGTCAAAGGCTACATTCAATATGATTAAGGCTAGCAAAAAGGTTCAAAGTGGTGTTCTTGCTCAAAACACAACAGCAAATGTAAATTATACATCTGCAAGAGTTAAGAGTTATGTCGAAGAAGAATTAAATGTATCTGTTGTTGTGTACAACAAGAAGTTCAAGGATGAAACAGGTACAGCTAAGAATTTCTACCCTGACAATATTGTTATGCTGCTTCCAAGCGGTGCATTAGGTAAGACTTGGTTTGGTACTACACCCGAAGAGCGTACATTGAAGTCAAGAGCTGATGCTGATGTTACTCTTGTTGAAACAGGTATTGCAGTAGCAGTTACTATAACCGATGACCCTGTGAATACAAAGACAACTGTATCCGAAATTGTACTTCCTTCATTTGAACGAATGGATGAATGTTATGCTATTGAAATTGCCTGAGGGAGGGATATTTTATGAAGTATGATTATTCAGTAATTTACAACGGTAAATTTTACAGAGCAGGTGAGGAAGTCCCGGTAAAAGATGATAAGAAAACAGCAGGTAATACAGAGGTAAAAACACCTGAAAATTCAGACAGTGAAAATATCAGCAGTGGAGATACCGAGGCAGAGCCTAAGAAGCCTGTCAAACGAAGAACAAAGGCATAATTGAGGTGGTTATATGGTTACTGCTGAACAGGTCAAAATATTAAGATTGGGTATACAACCGATTGATGATAGATTGTGTTTACTTGTGGAAAGCGGTTTGTTATGGGTGTTGAAAAATACAACATTAAAATTTCAAACAGATAATAACAAGGACTTGGAGGATTTACCTGCAAATGTAAGATTATTCATTGTCAAGTATGTTGAGGTAATGAAGCTGCGTTCAGGTGTTTCAAGTGAAAGTATAAGTAATTTATCACAATCATTTGATACAACTGATAAAAGTACTTTGCTATGGGAAGCCGCCGAGGAATTATTATCTGATGTACTAAAGTCAAGATGCTCATTTGTTACAGCCCAAAAGAGGTGGAAATAATAATGGCAACAAAAGTAAAATGGAAAACCAAAAAGAATATAATACCGGATATGATTGCACAGCTTGAAATTTTAGACGGTAAAAAAATCGAAGTCGGTGTTTTTGAGGGCGAAAATGCTTGGCTTGCGGCAATCCATGAATACGGCTGTAATATTGAGGCTAAAAAAGCTGAGTATCTTACAGTGCCTATTCACCCTAAAGCAAAGGGCAAAAAGGCAAGTGAATTTAAAGATTTGGTTTGTATTGAAAGCAAGAGCGGTAATAAATTTTTAATCAGAAAGGTTGGAAAAGGAAAGAATAAAGGCTCGGTTGAGTTTTTATATTGGCTTACCAAATCTGTCAAAATACCTGAAAGGGCTTTTCTGCGAAAGGGTCACGATGAAAACATTGATAAGGTTATGAAAAATGCTGATAACTTAATTAAGCAGGTGACAAATGGGAAAATGACAGCAGAAGAGTGCCTTGACACAATAGGTCAGCAACTTGCTACAAAAATTAAGACTTATGCAAGGAATTTAGACAATCCACCGAACTGGAGTGGTACAAGTGAAGCCAAAGGTACAGACAATCCTCTTGTTGATACAGGTAAAATGATTGAGAGTATAGATTGGAGGATTAAGTAATGTATTTTGATTTTTATGACCTTATAAATAAATACAGTACTGTTTTTAGAGCTTTTGTTACCTCTGAGGACAGCTATAATGATGCAGGTGAATATTTATGTACCAAAGAAGAAAAGGAGCTTACAGGGGCTATTATAGGCATATCTGATAGCAAAATATATCGTTCAGCAGGTACACTTACAGACAAGGATAAGTATTTGTTTATGTTTGAGGAATTGCCTTTAAATGATACGGAGGTTATTTATAAAAATAATCGTTATAAGGTTGAGGAACAGGTTGAAAATGCTGAATTTACGGGAGTTTATCAGTATACTTTAAAATATGTGAGTGCATTTAATGAGGTGGTGTAGAGTTTGATTGATAATGAAAACTTAAGAACTGTTGTTGTTAAAGGCTTAAAGGAGTATTTGAATATTCCTGTAATAAGAGGAAATCAAAATGCAGCACCTCCTGCTTATCCATATCTGTCATATAATGTAACAACCCTTGAAAGTGCCAATAACGGTACTTGGGGTGAGTATGAAGACAATGTTGACAGAATACCCGTGACTCAGACTTGGAGCATAACCGTACAATCCAATAATGATATTGAAAGTGTTACCCTTGCAAGTAAAGCGAGGGAATTTTTATGTCATACGGGGACTTGTTATCTTAATGACAATAATGTAATTGTTCAGAGTGTAACAAACATAACAAATCGTGATAACCTTATAAGCATTGAATACGAATATAGAAATGGATTTGATGTTGTATTTTGGATGATGAATGAGGCGAAAAAACCTATTGAAAAAATAGGTACTATTGAAAAAATTACTTTAAAGGAGGAATAAAAATGCAAAGAGAAAAATTTAGTGACATAACAGTCAATATAGATATAGAAAAGATTATAAAATCTGCTTCTTTTGGCTGTCCGCTTTTGGTATTTCCAAATAGCATAGATTCTTCGGCTAATGTATATTTGGAGTGTGATGGGTATGATGATGCAGTCAAAAAGTATATTGATGCTATAAGCACGGGAATAGAAACAGTACCATTAACAACACCGACAATAAAAGCGGAATGGAATAAGGAAAAGGGTGGTATTACAACATTCTCAAAAGATGGCACAGGAACAATTTATACAAATGGTAATGGAGCAGATGATGGTGGATTGGTTAGTTATAACGGTACTTCTTATAATTATCTTGATTGTAGTGAATTTGCGTCAATAACTTTTAACAGTTCAGATTTTAATCGTCCTATTTTGAAGTTTGGTGCAGCTATGATAAATAGTAATGGTATTAAGTCAAGCAAGTTTAATAACTCTTATATTAGTATTATAAAGAATGGAGAGGTAATATCTTCGTATAATGTTACACCGGATGAACCTATAATGATTAGTGAAAGATTGAGTAAACCAACAACTGGAACAACAGATACATATACTATTAGTTGGTCACGCTCTCTATATATATTTGATTTGGCTGTATATAATATAAATGTTCGTGTTATGGATGCACTTGAAACATTTTATATGCAGGAAAACCCACCTGAAAAAAATGCAATGTTTTTATTTAGGTTTTCTGAGGATGTTACAGAAGAAGATATAGCAACATTATTTGAACAGGATTGGCGAAGTATGGTTTATATTGATAATATAAACGATTTTATAAAATATGCGTCAAGGTACGCAGAAATCAAAAAGGATAAGTTGATTTTTATTTTAGATTATGGTGCAGATGATAGCATAAAGACAGAGTTCAGTGGCAGGGACAGAACTGTTGTATTTTATAATAATAATGATAAAACAGGAAAGGGAGCAAAGACCATAACAGCTCTTGTTGCAGAGACTGCATCAAAGGAAATAGGCAGCTTTACATACAAAAATATACCTCTTGTGAATGTAACACCTGCAAATATAACACCTACAGAATTAAAGACTTTACATAAATTTAATATTAATAGTTATGTTACTAAGTGTGGTGTCGGTGTCACATCTGAAGGTAAAACTATGTCAGGTGAATATATTGATATTATTGATGCTAAAGATTGGCTTATTCTACAGATTGAATACAGATTACAGCAGGCATTAATTAATAATGATAAGATACCTTATGATAACAATGGTATTTCTATGCTTGAAAGTATAGTTGTTAATGTATTACTGGATGCGTATAACAATGGTATGATTGCAGAATCTGATGATGGTACTCCTGCATTTACTGTTAATTTTGCTAAGAGGTCAGAAACAAAAGCAAGCGACAGAGAGAAGCGTCAGTATATGGAAGGAAAATTCAGCTTTGACCTTGCAGGAGCTATTCACGAAGTTACCGTCAATGGTACAATTAATATTTAAAGGGAGGTAGTAATATGCTGTTTTCTAAATATAATGCAAAAGACACAACCGTTACTGTAAACGGTGTTAATATTACAGGTTTTGGTGAAGATATGCTGACTATCGAAAAAGATGAGGAATTATTTTCAACTTCCGTTGGTGCACAGGGCGATGTTGTAAAAAGTGAAATTAATAATCCTTTGGGAACATCTACATTGACTGTGCAGGTTACAAGTCCACAGTATGCGTATTTACTTAAACTTGCCAAGCAGTCTGACCCATTTCCATTTTGGTATACAAATAAATCACTTGGTGAAAGGTCAGGCGGTACTATGGCAAATATCAAAAATTATCCGTCAATTGACAGAGGCTCAGAGGCAGAAGATGTTGAATTTGAATTTCAGATTTTTGATTTGACAACAGAAAGAACATAATAATTGAGGTGGGGAGCGTGTAATGCGTTCCCTTTTTTATTTGAAAACAAGTTGAATTTTATAGGAGGATTTATATTATGAAAAAGTTTACACAGGTTAAGAAAACAATTAATGGTACAGAGTACACAGCACAGTTTAACGGCTTTGCGGAAATGTATAAGACTATTGACAATACATATATTGACGGTACTCAGACAACAAGCATGGAAAAAATGGCTAATTATCTTTTAGAAAATGTACTTGTATCACCTAAAAAGACTATTGATGATTTTGAGGACAGAGAGGAATTGGATGCAGTTATCGGCTTCTTAGGAGATGTTAATAACGGCTCTTTTCGAGAAGAAACTGACGAAAAGGGAACTACAGCAAAGAGCAAGAAATAATTGGTCGTTGTGGAGGCTTGTGCTTTCGGGTCTTAACTATAATATTGTTTTTCATCAAATGACCCCTAATCAAATAGAAGAGGCTAATGCTGCTTTGGATATTAAAATTAAGCAGGAAGAAAAAGCAATAAAAGGAAAATGAGGGGAGGGGTGTAAATTTGGCTAAAGAAGTAATAAGACAGGATGTTATTGAGGTTGGTCTTGAAAGCAACGATATGTTGGCATCCCTCAAAAAAATTAATGATGAAATAAACAGAATAAAAAAATCATTTGGAATTTTGGATGATGACAAGCCTTTGGAAAAAACAAAGGAACAGGCTGATAAAACCAAAGAAAGTATAGAAAAGACACAGAAACAAACCGAAAAACTTAAAGAAACCCTTGATAAGGTTGGAAAAACAAGTTTTAACAAGGTAGTATCCGGACTTAAAAAGGTTGGAGCTGCTGCAGTCTCCGCAACTAAGGCAGCGGCAAAAGCAACCGTGGCAGGTGTAGGAGCAGCAAGTGCAGGTGTAGCAGCTTTAGTCGCATCATCTGTAAATGCTTATGGAGATTATGAACAGCTTGTTGGCGGTGTTGAAACATTATTCGGTGCAGGCGGAGCTGATACAGCAGAGGATTATGCTAAAAGTATAGGTAAATCTGTATCTCAGGTACGGGATAAATTTAAAATTTTAAAGGAATCTGAAGCACAGGTTTTTAAAGATGCCAATGATGCATATAAAACTGCCGGATTATCTGCTAATGATTACATGGAAACTGTTACAGGGTTTTCAGCAAGTTTGATTTCAAGCCTTAATGGAGATACCAAAAAAGCAGCAGAATACAGTAATAAAGCTATTGTAGATATGTCTGATAATGCAAACAAGATGGGTTCCAGTATGGAAAGTATTCAGAATGCCTATCAGGGATTTGCAAAACAGAACTATACAATGCTTGATAACTTAAAGCTGGGCTATGGCGGTACACAGGAAGAAATGAAACGTCTTATAAAAGATGCAGCCAAAATAGATAAAACCGTAAAAGCAAATGATATGTCTTTTGGTAATATTGTACTTGCTATTCATGCAATTCAAGATAGTATGGATATTAGCGGGACAACTGCAAAAGAGGCAAGTACAACAATACAGGGTTCGTTCTCTTCCTTGAAATCCACTTGGGGTAATCTTATGACAAGCCTTGTAGTGGGTGGTGACAGCTTTGACCAATGTTTGTCTAATCTTGTTGACAGTGCAAAAACCTTTGGTGATAATGTTATGCCTGCAATAAGAAAGGGTTTGGAGGGTGTCGGAAGGTTAATTACGGAATTGGCACCTTACATAGAGGCTGAATTGCCGGGGCTTATTGATGAATTGTTGCCGCCATTGTTAAAAGCTGCAACAGCCTTAGTGAAAGGGCTTATTAAGGCACTTCCTAATATAATAAAAGTCATAATTAAGGAATTACCTGATGTTGTAAAACAGATAGGGCAGGCTATAACTGAAGCGTTTGGGACTCAATTTCCGTCATTAGGTGAATTTGGGAAATCTTTTATGGAAAATGTTAATATTATAGCTAAAATTATTTCTATGATGCTTGGAGGCATAATTGCTTTTAAGGCAATAAAGCCTATTGTATCGGGTCTTGGAAGTGTTTCAAAATTGTTCGGGAAATCAGATAAATCCATAAGCAAAATGAAAAATCCTTTAGAAAATATTGCAAAAACAAATGTTAAAACTGTATTAAAGGGTATGGCCAATATCGCTATTATTGTTGGTGGGTTTACTGCAATAGCCGCTGCATTTATGTTGGTATCACCATATATAGCGGGGCTTTTAGATGTTGGTTCAATGAAGAAGGTAATAGGAACGATTGCTGTGTTGGGTATAGTAGGCAGTGCATTATCAGGTCTTGCAGGCTTAGTTGGACTTATACCTGTTCCAACAGTATTGTTGGGATTGGCTAATATAGCTCTTGTTATTACTGGATTTACGGCTATAGTTACCGCCTTTGGGGCTTTATCCAAAATACCTCATTTCAATGAATTTATATCATCGGGTGGTGATACTCTTGCTAATTTATTTGAACAAATAGGCAAAATAGGCGGGTCCTTAATAGGCAGCTTTGGAGAGTCGGTAACAAGTGCTTTGCCTACTGTTGGCAAAAATTTATCGGACTTTGCAACATCTTTAAAGCCTATGTTTACAATGTTTAACGGAATTGATGTAAAAAGCATAGGTGACTTCTTTGGGTCAATGGGTAGTTTTCTGCTCAAAATGGCAGGAAACAGTCTTGCAAACTTTTTTACATTTGGAGGAACTAATTTTGCCGAGCTGGGAATACAGCTTACGACCTTTGCTCAAAATTCAAAAGGATTTTTCGATAAGGTTAAGGAGTTTCCTGCGGCAGGCTTTACCAATGCGAAATTAATGTTTGAAGCTCTAGGAGATATTGGAAACATACCAAATACGGGTGGTATTGCCCAGTGGTTTAGTGGTACAAATGATTTTGCGGCTCTTTCTGATGGTCTTAAGGATTTGTCGGGTGACGGTGTTGTGGGTTTCTTTAAAACAGCGGCGGCATTACCTCAGGCAGGCTTTGTAAATGCAAAAGAATTATTTCAAGCTATTTCAAAAGTAAGCAGCATACCAAATACAGGCGGTGTGGCTCAATGGTTTTCAGGTGAAAATGACTTAAGCAGTTTGGCTGAAAACTTACCTGCTTTTGGTAAAAGTATGGCTGAATTTTACGCAAGTATTTCGGGAATAAGTGATTTTGGAAGAATTGAAAGTTTATTTAATTCACTAAAAAGTGCAAGCGGAATAAGTTCTATAACGGAATTAGTTTCACAGAATATTGATGAAATAGTAAAAAAAATATCAGACTTACCACAAAAGATGGCAAAAGCTTTAGAAAGTTCAGGTAAAAGTCTTAGCACAGCTTTAGTTAAAATATGGAAGGATGCTGTAACTGCATCTGCTACACCCGTTAATAAACTCCTTGACGGAGCTAATTGGATTTTAAATGAATTTGGGTCATCAAAAAGAGTTGCAAAATGGACTCCTTACGCAAAAGGAACTGACGGACACGAGGGTGGTAACGCTCTTGTAAATGACGGCAGAGGTGCAGAGCTTGTACAAATGCCAAACGGTAATGCGTTTATTCCAAAGGGCAAAAACGTGTTTATTCCAAATGCCCCAAAGGGAATGAAGGTGTTATCAGCCGAAGATACTGCTGATGTAATGGGCAGGAAATCGCCTACATTTAAATATGCAAAGGGAAATATTGACATATGGGATTATTTAGATGATGCAAAAGGCTTAATCGGTAAAGTAAAGGAAAAGTATGCTAATTATAACGGCATTACAGGATTGGCATTAAATATTGGCAAAGGTATGGTTGAAACTGTAAGCGGTGAAATGATACCGTGGGTTAAAAAGCTGTATGATGAATTTGGTGTTTTGAGTTTGGCGAATTACAATCCGGCTAAGGGTGTTGAGCAGTGGAGGTCAACTGTAATAAGAGCCTTAAAAATGGAAGGGTTGTATAGTGAAGCCAATGTTGTAAGAACATTATATCAAATGCAGACCGAAAGCGGAGGAAACCCAAAGGCTATAAATAATTGGGACAGTAATGCCAAGAAGGGTACACCGTCTAAGGGATTAATGCAGGTTATTGACCCTACATTTGCTGCCTACGCAAAAGCTCCGTTTAATAAAAATATCTATGACCCTTTAAGTAATATTCTTGCTTCAATCAGATATGCTGTTTCAAGGTATGGTTCATTAGCAAATGCGTATCAGGGACATGGCTATGCCAATGGTGGTTTGGTAACTAAGCCCGGTTGGATTGGTGAAGAACATAGACCTGAAATGGTTATCCCTCTTTCAAATAACAAGAGAAAAAGAGCTTTGAGTTTATGGGAAAGAACAGGTAGTATACTTGGTGCATATACTCCCGAAAATTCACCTGCATCAAGCAGAGGCGGTTCATCAACAGGAAATATTTACAATTTTAATATGAATATTACGGTTGAGGGCGGAGAAACCAACAGACAGACTGCAAGAGCTGTTAAAAATGCCGCAAAAGAGGCATTAGCGGAATTTATGGACGATTTTGCCAGTGGCAACAAGCCTGTAAGGGAATATTAATGAGGTGATGAAATGGCACTTATAAATAATATTTATATTCATGTTGCGGATGAAAAGGTCGACAGAACTATTAAATCTACCGACCACCCCACCGAAAAGGGCATTGACATAACGGATAATGTTAAAAGAGAGCCTGTTACCTTATCCATATCGGGAAAGATAGTTGATACTGATATATTGAAATCCCATGAGGCTTTAGCTAAATTATATGATTTAGAAAATAAAGGCTCGCTCATTACATACAGCGGAAGAAATATTCTTAAAAATATGATGATACAATCCTTTAACTCCACTCATCCATATACCAACGCAGGCGGTTTGGATTTTGATATGGAGTTAAAGGAAGTACGCATCGCACAAAATTCTTACAGCGAAAACAGTACCGAAAGTGGCAGTAAAACAAAAGCAGAAGAAAAGGCAGGCACTCAACAGGTAAGCCAAGGCAATGGCAATGCCGTATATCATACAGTGCAAAAGGGCGATACAGTTTGGAAACTTGTAAATATAAACTATAAGGAGCTTGGAAGTACCGTACAGTGGGTTATTGATAACAGTCCTAATGCTTTTAGCAAAAAAGGTGATGCAACAACTCTTAAAGTTGGGGCAAAATTGCTTATGGGCTACAAGGAAAAGGATAAAAATGATATTACTCAATATGGAGTTGAGGCTACATGGCTGTATACGAACGGTGTGTATGTAGACGGTAAATATTACGGTGAAGATGTTACGAACAGGGTTTAAGGAGGTATTATGGTAAGAGATAGAATAGTAATAAATAAAAGCCTTATACCTTATAAATTTGATATAACTCTTGCAGGCGAGGTTTTTCAATTAGGGATTAAATACAATGAATTTGCAGATATGTTTACTGTATCTCTGAGCAAGGATAAGGAATTAATATGTTCAGGTGAGCCTATTGTATATGGAGTACCTTTATTTCAGGACATATATGTAAGCGGAAAATATCCGGCATTAAGAATTGTACCAATTGATGAAAGCCGAGAAAATAATACTGTTACATGGGATAACTTTGAGGAAACTGTGTTTCTTATAATTGATAACGGGAGTGATGTAATTGGATAAGCGAAGTAAGGTGATTTTGCAGGAAAGTAATTATGATAAAAGGTCGCATATTATAAGGGTCATCGAAGCGGGGCTTAACGGGCTTGAAAGTTACGAAGATATTCCTAACGGTGTGTTTGGTTCAAAAGCTGTAATCAAAAGCGGAAATGTAACTTTAAATTCAGATGAATTAGACTTTGAATTTACTGTACCCTTTGATGATGACCTCGAAGCAAATCAAGTTGACATTACTGTTTATAACCTATCTGACAACACCATAAATAATCTTAAAAGGGCAGCTGAAATAAGCATTGAAGCAGGTTATAAAGATGATATTGGAGTTATATTTAAGGGATTTATAGATAATGTAAAGACTGGCTATGATGATGTTGATAAGGTGACAACCATAACCTGTTGGAATTGTGCAGGTACTGAAACAGTCGAAAACATTACATACAGTGAGAATACTAAGGCAAGTGCAATATTAAAGGATTTAATATCAAAACTCAAAATGCCTATTGCAGTTTTTAATGTAAGAAGGGATTGGACTTATACCGATGCAGTAACGGTAGATGGCTGTTTAAGAGAGGAAATAAAAAAATATGCTGAGGTCTGCGGAATATCCGTATATGCCAATAACGGTAGTATATACGCAAGATACATAAAAGACGGTGATAATATTAATTTTACTGTTAATGAGGACACGGGGCTTATAGGCAGTCCCGAACATTATACGGAAGAAATAAACGCTGAGGATTATGTAGATGAAATTGACGGATATAAATGTGAAATGCTTTTGCAGCACAGAATAACTACAGGTGCCATTATCAATCTTTCAAGCCGAGAGGCAAACGGAATATTCAGGGTGCGAAAGGGCGAACACAGCTATGCTGACGGTGAGGCACTTACCACATTTGAAGCTATAGGTAACATTACCTCTTATAAAGAAGAAAAAGAAAACAGCAGCAGTAATACTAAAACTGCTACTGCCAACGGCAAAAAGGTCATTGAGGCAGGTAAGAAGTATATAGGTACTTCTTACAAATATGGCGGAAACTCTTCATCAGGTATGGATTGTTCTCATTTTGTAGTACGGGCATTTAAGGAAAGCGGTGTAAACAGCAAGGTTACGGGTTACGCAACAGCACAGGAACTTTATAATATGAGTACAAAAATTTCTGTAAAGAGCAGAAAAAAAGGAGATATTATTTTCTTCAATAACGGTACAAAGGGAAACCACATCGGAATTTATACAAGCGGTGAAAAAATGCTCCATTGTTATGATGACGTCGGAGTTAAGGAAACACCTATAAGCTATGGTGGCAATTTAGTCGGTTACGGCAGGTTGTATTAGGAGGTTTTATATGGAAACAAATATAATGGCAAAAACAATTAACAGTATGATTAATCAACGGCTTATGGATACCCATACAAGCTATCTCGGAAAGATTATAAGTATAAACCTTAATTTAATGACGGTACAGCCTCTTTCTATGTATAAAATATATGGAGAAAAAGCGAAAACATCCTCCATAATAAAAAATATTCCTGTACTTTGTCCATATAAATATGTCTACCTTGTAGATGAGGAAACTAATGAACTTATTGAAATTGAACCGCAGAGCCTTGAAACAGGCGATACCGTTTATTGCGGGGTGTGTGAAAGAGATATTACCGAAGCCAAGAAAGGCAATATTGCAGCATCAAGTATAGGCAGACATCACAATTTAAGTGACAGTGTTGTTATTATGGGATTATCTAAGGTTGAATATGTTTCAGGTGGTGATTAAATGAAAGGCTTTGCTTTAGACAGTAATGGCGATGTAATTATTGAGAACAACAAAATTAAAATGGTAGATGGTACTGAGCTTATCAGGCAGACTGTTCAAAGTGTTTTAGGAACTAATAAAAACGAATGGTTTTTAAATATTGATGAAGGTATTGATTTTAATAACCTTTTAGGCAAGAAAAAAGATGATGAAATAATAAGAAATGAGATTATTCAAGGGCTGCAACAGGTTGACAGCTCTTTTGTTTTGGAAACCTTTACTTGCGATTTTGACAGAAAAAACAGAAAGCTGACAATTGATTTTAAGGCAAAAAATTCTGACGGTGAAACGGTATCGGGAAGCAGTGAATATTAGGAGGTGGTCATATGCCTTTAACATCAAAGGGATTTGAAAGACTTACATACAATGATATTGTAAATAAAAAAATTCAAAAGGCAAAGGAGCTTTTCGGAGAGGATATAGATACTTCAGAGCTGACACCTCTTGGCAAGTTTATAAGGATAAATGCTTTTGATTTAGCTGAAGCTGAAGAAGAAGCAGAATATATTTATTACTCAATATTTCCCAACAGTGCAAAGGGTGTCAGCCTTGACAGACTTTGTGTGTTTGTAGGCATTACAAGAAATCCTGCAACTGCTTCAATATACAAGGTTAAAATAAGTGGTACAAGCGGTTATACCGTGCCTATGGGTTTTCTTGTGGGTACTGTATCAGGCATAAATTTTTACAATATTCAGGATACAGAAATTGTAAACGGTGAGTGTGAAATAACGGTGTGGTGTACGCAGACGGGAACGGAGGGAAACATTGAAGCAGCTGCAATAACTCAGATTATAAAGCCTGTGGCTGAAATTAGCAACATACAGGGCATTGAACTTGTAAGTTTAGGAACAAACGATGAAACCGACTATGAACTCAGAAAGAAATTTGAGCAAGCAAGAGAGGGTGCAGGAGCTTGTACAGAGGCTGCCATAAGAGCAGCACTTATGAGAGTACCTACAGTGACAAGTGCGGGAGTTATTGTAAATGACACAACTCAGACAGACAGCAAAGGCAGACCCCCTTTTTCCTTTGAATGTTTTATAAATGGCGGTGAGAATTATCACAGTGAAATAGCTGAAACCATTTACAATAAAAAGCCTATCGGAATAAAAACCTTTGGCAGTATTTCGGAAACAGTTATTGATGATGGAGGTTATGAGCATATTATTAACTTTAGCCATACTACTAAAATTAATGTTGCTGTATCAATAAAAATAAGGGTTGACAGTACATATGAAGGCAGTACGGGAAAAACTGAAATTACCGATAATATTGTAACCTATATTGATAATTTGGGAGTCGGTGAAAGCGTTATATTATCTTCATTATACGGTAAAATCCATGCCGTATCGGGTGTAGATGAAGTTACAGGGCTTATGCTGTCCCAAAACGGCGGAGCATTTTCAGCACAAAATATTAATGCTGAGGAATGGGAAATTGTAAATTGTACAAGCGTTGAGATTGAGGTGGTAAGCTGATGATAGATTTTAATAAAGATAATTATGCTAAAAACTTGCCCGACTCATTCAGAAAAGACAATGAAAGTAATAATTACAAAATACTTGAAAATGAAAGGCTGAGTATTGAAGAACATTTAGCCGATTTGTACGGTATTTATGAAATAATTAATATTGACAATGCTTATGGCAAAACTCTTGACCAATACGGTGAAAGAGTAGGACAGCCGAGAGGACTTGCAACAGACAGCCAATATATACTCATGATTAAAGCTAAAATAATGAGGGCTTTGGGTAATGGTACATATCCGAGTGTGCTTAGAAGCCTTTGTATAACTTTTGGCTGTGAGGCTGAACAGGTTTATATTGAAGAAACGGACAACCCTTGTCAGGTCAAAATGGTTACTCTGCCACTTAATATATTAAATTCTTCGGGAATGACAGTAAATCAAGTAACGCAACTTATAAAATCTATTTTACCTATATGTATAAGAATGGATAGTTTATCTTTGGAAGGTACTTTTGAGTTTGCTGACAGTGAAAATGATTATGATGAAACAAAAGGATTTTGTGATGCAGAGAGCGGTAATATAGGCGGTTATTTGGGTTATATATCAAGTGATACAAATGAACCTGTTTTACCAATCTAAGGAGGTGTAAAAATGGCATTAAATTTTGACAATGAAATACCGGAATGGAAGAATGAGGGTGTAGAGCCAAGTACTGACCTTAAAGAAAAAGGCTTTGTTGGAGGATATAAACCGCCTGCGGCAGTTTTTAACTGGTTTTGGAGCAAGGTACAGAAATGTATAACAGAATTGCAAAGCAAGGTATCCAGTATTGACAGCTATAAGGCTAATGTAGAACATACCCATGATGTTGATGAAATAATGGGAACTTTACCATTAATCAAGGGTGGTACGGGAGCATCAACTGCGGCAGCGGCTAGGACAGCTTTAGGTCTGGGAACTGCTGCGACAATAGCCTATACCGCATCAGTTACAGAGGGGAGTACAAGCCTTGTTACAAGTGGTGCTGTTTACAATGCAATAAGCAGCTTAATAGGTTGCTACAAAGCTATCAGTGACGGAACAAATTTTACGGTTAATGCTGACAGAAATTTGAGTGCGGGAGATTTGTTTTTTGTCAAGTTTTCAGCCAATACGGATTTAAATGCTAATGGTATCTTAAATATTGTATATAATAATATAACTGTTGGCGGTTTAATGTGTGGATTTGACAATGAAGGGTTGCATAAAATAAAAGCAGACACTTTATATTTAGCACTATACGACAGTAAAGGAAATGTATTGCTACAAAGTATAATAGCTGATAGTATTTTAGACGGTGCATCTGCTAATGCAGTTGCGAATAATGTTATTACAACTCGCTTGCAAAACATTGAAACTAGATTAGCAGCCCTTGAGGGTAATAGTAATTGATTTTAACTTATGGAGGTGTAAAATATGGAAATTAATATTATTAACAAGGTAAATTTAATCGGAGGTACTATTGTGACAGTATTAGCGGCATTATTCGGACAGTATTGGTTTTTATTTGCGGGACTCATTGTGTTTAATATAGTGGATTGGCTTACAGGGTGGTACTATGCAAGAATAAACAAAATTGAAAGTTCAAAAACAGGTGCCAAAGGTATTGTAAAAAAGGTAGGATATTGGGTTGTAATAGGTATTGCTTTTTACATATCAATTACCTTTTCAAAAATGGGTGAATTAATAGGCATCAATCTTGATTTTACAATAGGTATAGGTTGGTTTGTGCTTGCAAACTATCTTGTAAATGAATTGAGAAGTATACTTGAAAATGCGGTAAAGCTTGGGTGGAATGCTCCGAATTTCTTAGTAAGGGGACTGGAAATAGCAGATAAGGCTATTGAGGATATAACACATATAAACGAGAGTGACGATTAAAAAGGAAGTAAACGTAAATTTGTAAAAAATGTTTACAAAAAGATGAAAATATTGTAAAATAAAATTGAGTAGTTTAGGCTGCTCTGCAAGAGGGAATGACAAGGCGGTTGTTCCTCCACCTACCTTTTATACAAGGGGGGTGGTTGCTATGGGATATTATGAATATACATATTTATTAGTATTACTTGTAATTCTCATTATTGTAATAAAAAAATAACCGCCCCGGTCTCGCAAACTTAGGCAGTTATTTTAAAATAACAACTAATTTGTGGAGCAGCAACCGCTGAGGTTGCTCCCTCTTGTAATTTAATAATAACATAAATGTTTTGTATTGTCAATATT
>ENA-UOJJ01001456-UOJJ01001456.1-human-gut-metagenome-genome-assembly--contig:-CS66-NODE-1456-length-34742-cov-21.998241_pt1 | contig 34742 bp, 29 predicted proteins | sample MGYA00242343_ERZ723890 | MGnify/ENA metagenome assembly ERZ723890
TGTCCTCATCAGCCGCCAGCAGTGGCTGGAAATGCAGATGAACCAGCCGGATGAATGATCCGCGCAGACACTGACGTGTCCGTTCTCCCCGGAGCGGGAAACCCGCGATCCAGAAGCGAAACGGAACGAACGATAAAATAAAAGGAGCATTATGGAAAACTCTTCCCAGATCTACACCGAATTTCTTCCCATCAGCCGCGCGGACATGGAGGCGCGGGGATGGGAGCAGCTGGACTTTGTGGTCGTGGGCGGCGACGCCTATGTGGACCACCCCAGCTTTGGCACCGCCATCATCAGCCGCCTGCTGGAAGCCGAGGGCTACAAGGTGGGCGTATTGGCACAGCCCCGCTATACCGACTGCGAGGACTTCAAGCGGTTCGGGAAGCCGAAGTATGGCTTCTTCATCGGCGGCGGCAATGTGGACAGCATGGTCAGCCACTACTCCGTCGCCAAGATCCCCCGCGCCGAGGACGAATACTCCCCCGGCGGAAAGGGCGGTGCCCGGCCGGACCGCAGCGCCACCGTGTATACCAGGCTGGCCAAGCAGGCCTACCCCGACCTGCCCGTGATCCTGGGCGGTCTGGAAGCCTCGCTGCGGCGGTTCGCCCACTACGATTACTGGCTGGACACCGTCCTGCCCAGCATCGCGGAGGACTCCGGCGCAGACATCATCAGCTTCGGCATGGGCGAACACCAGACCGTCGCCATTGCCAGGCGGCTGGCGGCCGGAGAGCCGGTAAGCTCCATCACCGATGTGGACGGCACCTGCTACCTGACCGACTTCGACCACCTGCCCGAAAAATATGTCGAGTGCGCGGGCTTCAAAAAGGTGGCTTCCGATAAGACCGCCTACGCCAAAGCCTGCCGCATCCAGATGGACAATCAGGATGTCGTCAGCGGCCAGATCATCGTCCAGAAGCAGAGCGAGAAGTACCTCGTCCAGAACATCCCGGCAAAGCCGCTGGTGCGCTGGGAGCTGGACCGGGTCTATGCCCTGCCCTACACCCGCCGGTATCACCCCATCTACGAGGCCATGGGCGGTGTGCCCGCCATCCGGGAGGTGCAGTTCTCCATCATCCAGAACCGCGGCTGCTTCGGCGGCTGCAACTTCTGCGCCATCCAGCTGCATCAGGGCCGCCGCGTGACCAGCCGCAGTGCCGACAGCATCGTGGCCGAGGCCGAGCGGATGACCCATGAGCCGGATTTCAAGGGCTACATCCACGACATCGGCGGCCCCACGGCAAACTTCCGCTTCCCGTCCTGCCGCGAACAGATGCTGCGGGGCATGTGCAATGGCGGCAAACACTGCCTGGCCCCCACGACCTGCTCCCACATGATCGTGGACCACAGCGACTATCTGAAGATCCTGCGCCGCGTCCGGGAGCTGCCGGGCGTCAAGAAGGTATTCATCCGCAGCGGCATCCGGTTCGACTATCTGATGGCAGACCCGGACGATACCTTCTTCAAGGAGCTGGTGGAATACCACGTCTCCGGCCAGCTGAAAGTTGCCCCGGAGCACTGCGCCCCCAATACCCTCGCCTACATGGGCAAGCCGCCCATCCAGACCTTCAACAAGTTCAAGGATAAGTTCTACGAGCTGAGCAAGAAGGCGGGCAAAAAGCAGTATCTCGTGCCCTACCTGATGTCCAGCCATCCGGGCAGCACCCTGAGCGACGCGGTCTATCTGGCCGAGTACCTTTACAAGAACCACATGCGCCCGGAGCAGGTGCAGGACTTCTACCCCACGCCCGGCACCGTGAGCACCTGCATGTTCTATACCGGTCTGGACCCCTACACCCTCAAGCCGGTGTTCGTGGAGAAGACCGCCGAGGGCAAGGCGCTGCAGCGCGCACTGCTCCAGTATTACGAGCCGCGCAACGCCGAAAAGGTCATCAAGGCGCTCAAAATGACCCACCGCGAGGACCTCATCCCGCTGCTGGTTCCCGCCGAGGGCCGCCGCGCTGTCCAGCGCTCGGCCCGCAGAGCCGAGGCCGCCGAGGTGACCATCCACAACGACGGCACCTACACCGTCCGCCCCAACGGCAAGGGCAAGGGCCGTCCGCAGGGCCATGCCGCCCCGACGAACCGCAGTGCGGGCGGACGTCAGCCCAGTCCCGGCGCACGGTTCGCGCCCCGCTCTGCCCCCGGCCATAAGCCGAAAAGCGATCAACAGAAAGAGAATACGACGTGGAAAAATACAAATCGGAAAAAGTAAGTTTCTGGCGAAAGCCTTTCCGGCGGCTGGCCGCACTGGCGTTGGCCGCTGCGCTGGCCCTGGGCCTTGCGGCCTGTGACGGGGCATCCGTCCTTCCGGACGGCAGCGCCGATGTGATCCCGAACCCGGCATCCAGCGGGGTGCAGACCGCCGACAGCTTCCGGATGCACTTTCTCGACGTGGGGCAGGCGCTCAGCGTCCTGGTGGAGTGCGATGGCCAGTACATGCTGTACGACGGCGGCAACGTGGACGACGGCAGCATGGTGGTCAGCTATTTGCAGAAACAGGGCGTGGAGGAGCTGCAATACGTCTTCTGCTCCCATGCGCATGAAGACCATGTGGGCGGGCTGGCCGCTGCGCTGGCCTTCTTCCCGGCGAACCATGTGTACAGCCCGGTGACGGAGGCCTCCACCAAGTGCTTTCAGGATTTTGTGAAGTACACCCAGCAGCAGGGCCTGCAGGTCGAGGTGCCCGCCGTGGGCACCGTCTGGCAGCTGGGCGGTGCAACGGTGACGATGCTGGGCCCGGTGGCACAATACAGTGAGACGAACGACACCTCGATCGTCCTGCGGGTAGATTACGGTGCCACCAGCTTCCTCCTGACCGGTGACATGGAATCGGATGCAGAGCGCGACCTGGTGAACAGCGGGGCCAACCTGAAGGCCGATGTTTTGCAGGTGGGCCACCACGGTTCCAGCACCTCGACGAGCTACCTCTTTTTGAATGCCGTCCTGCCCGAAATGGGCGTCATCTCCTGCGGCGTGAACAACAAATACGGCCACCCGCATGAGGAGACCCTGAGCATCCTGCGGGATGCAGGCGTGGACGTCTACCGCACCGACCTGCTGGGCACAGTCGTCATCGGGTCGGACGGCCAGAACTACACCATCCGCACCGACAAGAACGCCACCGACGCCGAGCTGAACCCCACCGCCCCGGCGGCATCCAGCACGGCACAGCAGACCTACATCGGCAACGTGAACTCCAAAAAGTTCCATCTGCCCACCTGCCCGAACCTCCCGGCAGAGAAGAACCAGATCCTCTTCTCCAGCTACGACGAGGCCATTGCAGCAGGCTACACCCCCTGTTCCACCTGCATCAAGTGAGACACAGCAAAAAAGGACTGTCGCGAACGCGACAGTCCTTTTTTTGCTTGCTCTATATATACCGTATCTCAGCCGCCCAGATAGGCGCTGCGGACACGCTCATTGGTCAGCAGCTCGGCACCGGTGCCATCCATGACAACACGGCCGGTCTCCAGAACATAGGCCCGGTCGGCCACGGAAAGCGCCATCTGCGCGTTCTGCTCGACCAGCAGGATGGTCATACCCTCCTCGTGGATGTTCCGGATGATGTCGAAGATTTCCTGCACCAGCAGAGGCGACAGGCCCATGGACGGTTCATCCAGCATCAGCATGGAGGCGTTGCTCATCAGCGCACGGCCCATGGCCAGCATCTGCTGCTCACCGCCGGACATGGTGCCCGCCAGCTGTTTGCGGCGCTCCTTCAGGCGGGGGAACAGTTCAAAGACCTTTTCCTTGTTGGGGCCGATGGTGGAGGCAGGCTGGGTGTAGCCGCCCATTTCCAGATTTTCCTCCACGGTCATGTGCAGGAAGACGTGGCGTCCCTCCGGCACATGGGCCAGACCGGCCTCCACGATCTTGTGGGCACGGACGCCCTTGATGCTCTTGCCCTTGTACAGGACATCGCCCGTCTTTGGGTGGAGCAGGCCGGAAATGGTCTTCAGGGTGGTGGACTTACCGGCACCGTTGGCACCGATCAGGGTCACGATCTCCCCTTCGTGGACCTCAAACGAAACGTCCTTGACGGCGTGGATGTTGCCGTAATAGACGTTGATGTTCTCCACTTTCAGCATAGAATCTGCCATCGGTCAGCCCTCCTTCTTGCCCAGATAGGCCTCAACGACCTGCGGGTTGTTGCGGATCTCATCCGGGGTGCCCTTGGCGATGATGCGGCCAAAGTTCAGCACCGCGATGCCCTCGCAGATGCCCATGACCAGGCTCATGTCGTGCTCGATCAGCAGCACGGCAATGTCGAATTCGTCGCGGATGCGGCGGATGGTCTCGGTCAGTTCAGCGGTCTCGGAGGGGTTCATACCGGCAGCAGGCTCGTCCAGAAGCAGCAGTTTCGGGCTGGTAGCCAGGGCGCGCATGATCTCCAACCGGCGCTGTGCACCATAGGGCAGGCTGCCCGCCGGGGTGTTGGCCAGGTCGGCCATGTGGAAGATATCCAGCAGCTCCAGTGCCCGTTCGGTGCACTTCTTTTCTTCCTTCCAGTAGTTGGGCAGACGGATCAGGGAGGAGGCCAGGTTGTACTTCATGGACTCATGCAGGCCGACCTTGATGTTGTCGATGACCGACAGCTCCTTGAACAGGCGGATGTTCTGGAAGGTGCGGGCTACGCCCATCCGGTTGACCTGATAGGTCTTCTTGCCTGCCGTGGGCATCCCGTCGATCAGGATGGAGCCGCGGGTGGGCTGGTACACGTTGGTCAGCAGGTTGAAAACGGTGGTCTTACCGGCACCGTTAGGGCCGATGAGGCCGGTGATCTCGTTGCGGCCGATCATCAGGTTGAAGCCGTCCACTGCGGTCAGACCGCCGAAGTCGATGCCCAGCTCACGCACGTCGAGGATGGGCTTTTTGTCCTTGTCGCGGTCGGTCAGGAAACCGCCGGAGGGGACGCTGTTCAGTCTCGTCTGGAACTCACTCATGATCTGCACCCTCCTTGTTCTTCTTGCGGAACAGTTCCCCGTTCAGGACCTTCTCCACGATGCGGCTCACGGAGAAGTCGTAGCTGCCCAGCAGTCCGCCGGGGCGGAAGATCATCATCAGGATCAGCACCAGCGAGTAGATGACCATGCGGTAGCTGTCAAAGCTGCGGGTCGCTTCGGGCAGGATGGTCAGCACCGTTGCCGAGAGGATGGAACCCAGCATGGAGCCCATGCCGCCCAGAACGACCATGACCAGGATCTCGATGGACTTCATGAAACCGAAGGTCGAGGGGTTCAGAACGCCGATGTAGCAGGCGTACAGACCACCGGCCAGACCGGCGAAGGCCGCAGAGAAGGCAAAGGCCATGACCTTATAGTAGGTGGTCTGGATGCCGCAGCTCTCGGCCGCGATCTCGTTGTCGCGGATGGCGAGGACGGCGCGGCCGTGGCGGCTCTTCATCATGGTGTGGATCAGGAAGCAGGTGATGACCACGCACAGGAACACATTGCTGAAATGGGAATACTTGGGGATGTTCTTCAGGCCCTTGGAGCCGTAGAACAGGCTGTAACCCAGCACATCGTCGATGTTGTTCAGCGTGATGCGGATGATCTCGCCGAAGCCCAGCGTCAGGATGGCCAGATAGTCACCGGTCAGGCGCAGAGCGGGGATGCCGATCAGCACACCGAACAGGCCCGCCATGATGCAGGCCAGCACCAGACCAATGGCAAAGGAGATGCCGCTGGGCAGGGGGCTGTACTTGGTGAACAGCGCGCAGGTGTAAGCACCCACGGCCATGAAACCGGCATGGCCCAGCGGCAGCTGGCCCAGATAGCCGGTGGCCACGTTCAAAGACACGGCCAGGATGATGTTGATGCCCACGGTCATCAGCACCTTGTTCTGATAGGTGGAAAGCAGATTCCCGGTCAGGTAGGAAAGCCCCAGGAACAGCAGCGCCACCAGCACCGTATTCATCAGGTAGCGCACGGGCATTTTGAGCGTTTTGCGTTTGGTATTCATCTTCATGCCCTCCTTACACCTTTTCCTGCACCTTGCGGCCAAGGAAGCCAGTGGGCTTGAACAGCAGCACGATGATCAGGATCGCAAACGTAACGGCGTCCTTCCAGGCGGAAAGGCCGATGGCGGAAACGAAGCACTCGCACAGGCCGATGGCGATGCCGCCGACCATCGCGCCCGGAATGGAACCGATGCCGCCCAGAACTGCGGCAACGAAGGCTTTCAGGCCCAGCATGGAGCCCATGGTGGGCGTTGCCTGCGGGTAAGAGCAGCAATACAGCACTGCGCCGATACCGGCCAGCGCAGAGCCCACCGCAAAGGTGAAGGAGATGGTGCTGTTGACGTTGATGCCCATCAGGCGGGCCGCGTCCATATCCTCGGAGACGGCGCGCATGGCCTTGCCGAGTTTGGTCTTCTGGACCAGGAAGGTCAGCACGAGCATGGACAGCACGGTGACCACCAGCGTGATCACGGAGGTCAAGCCCACCGGCACTTTGCCGAAGTAGAAGGTCCTGGCTTCAAAGTAGGACGGGATGACCTTTGCACCGGAGCCCATCAGCAGCTCCGCCGTATACTCCAGGAAGAAGGACACGCCGATGGCCGTGATCAGCAGCGAGATGCGGGGCGCACTGCGCAGCGGGGTGTAGGCGACCTTTTCGATCACCACGCCCAGCAGGGTGCAGGTAATGACGGTGGCGCAGACAGCCGTCACCGGGCCAAGGCCCAGCTGGTTCATCACGAACCAGGACATGTACGCGCCCACCATAATGACATCGCCGTGGGCAAAGTTCAGCAGCAGGATGATGCCGTACACCATGCTGTAGCCCAGTGCGATCAGTGCATAGATGCTGCCCAGGGAAAGACCGTTGATCAGCTGACTAAAAAACACTGTCATGGATGGATACTTCCTTTCTTTGCGGCGTTTTGCCACGCCTTTTGGGAGACACTTGTTTACCAAAAAAGCGGAGACAACCCGTTTCGGCGGTCTCCGCAAGTGGTTCTGATGCGAGGGGTTAGAACATTTCCTTCAGTTCGGGCTTGCCATCCACATAGGTCAGGATCGCAGTCTCCTTGACGGGGTCGTGGTGCTCGTCGAAGGTGAAGGTGCCGGTGATGCCGTCGATGCTGCCGGAAGCGATGGCGTCAATGACAGCCTGCTTGTACTCGTCGCTGCCTGCTTCCAGACCGGCGTCCTCCGCAGCCTGCAGGCCGTAGACCACGGTCTTGGCAGCGTCGTAGCCCAGAGGTGCGAAGCCGTTGGGGTACTCCTCGCCGTACTCTGCCTTGTAGGCCTCCTCGAACTCCGGAGAAGCGCCCTTTGCGTAGTTGGCGCAGAAGTAGCTGTCCTTCAGCTGGTCAGCGGTCGCATAGCCCTCCAGGCCGTCCCAGCCATCGCCGCCCAGGAACGGAACGGTCAGGCCGATGCTCTCAGCCTGCGACAGGATCTGGCCCACTTCCTCATAGTAGTTGGGGCAGAAGACCGTCTCCGGTGCTTTGCCCAGGATGCTGGTCAGCTGGGTCTTGAAGTCCACGTCGCCGTCGGAGTAGCTCTCCTGATCGACGATGGTGCCGCCCAGGCTCTCGAACTCGTTGACGAAGTTCTCAGCCAGGCCCTCGTTGTAGTCGGCGCCCTTCTTAAAGATAACAGCAGCCTTGGTGTAGCCCAGCTTCTTGTAAGCGTAATCTGCCATCTTGATGCCCTGGAACGGGTCGGTGAAGGTGGCACGGAAGACGTTGGCGTTCACGGTGTCGGTCTCGGCATCGTAGGTAACGGCCTCTGCGGTCGCAGAAGCAGTGACCATAGGCATGTTGTAGTCGGCGCTCTCAGCAGCCACGGCCAGCGTGGGGGTGGTGGTGACATCGCCGATCAGTGCCGTGATGCCCTCGTCCACCATCTTGGTGAAGCAGTTGACGGCCTGGGTGGCGTCGCCCTGCTCATCCTCGGTCAGGATCTCGATCTGCTTGCCGTTGATGCCGCCATCGGCATTGACCTGCTTCAGGTACAGGCTCGCACCGTTGACAACGGCCTGGCCGTAAACGGAAACGTTGCCGCTCAGGGGGCCCATGACGCCCACCTTGATGGTCTCACCGGAAGCAGTGGAACCGGCTGCGGAACCAGCCGCAGAACCGGAAGCAGCCGTGCTGGAAGAAGAACCGCCACAGGCAGTCAGGACACCGGCAGCAGCCACGACACCGGCAGCAGCCAGAAAGTTACGACGGGTGATCATCTTTTTCATAATCGTTATCCTCCTGTTTGGAAGTATTTGCAAAATGCAGAAAGCAGAGCCCTTTCCCTCAAAGCGGCTCTGCTCTTGGTAGTTTCATTATAGCCCCCTTCGGGGCCGTTCGCAATTCACAAACCGTCCATACTTTTCCGGGCCTTTTCCGTCAAATCATGTTAAACTACACAAAATTTCCATATCACTTTTGGCTGTTTTTTCAAATTGTTCACCTTGTTTCCCCCTAAAATGAACGGTTTTCACGAATGTCAAAAAGGTTACACAATTGCCATCCGGTCGGTTCCGAGCAGGTTCGGCGGCCGCCTTCCCACCTCCCGGCATATCCGCCCCCGCCTCCGGGCAGACTGATGATGTTTACAGCCACAAACATCGCATTCCCCTCTTGCAACCAGGCACAGGACGTGGTAGGATAAAGGCAGTTAGTTAGTATTGACTATCCACCATTTCAAATCATTACCGGGAGGTCTTTCTTATGAATTATCTGGAAATCGAATCCGTTGTCGGCCGCGAGATCTTAGACTCCCGCGGGAACCCCACCGTCGAAGCTGAGATCACGCTCGCCGACGGCACTGTCGCCCGCGGCTGCGCCCCCTCCGGCGCATCCACCGGCGAGTTCGAGGCTCTGGAGCTGCGCGACGGCGACAAGAGCCGTTATCTGGGCAAGGGCGTGACCAAAGCCGTTGAGAACATCAACACCGTCATCGCCGATGCTGTCGTGGGGCTGGACGCCTCCGACATCTATGCAGTCGATGCCGCCATGCGCAAAGCCGACGGCACCAAAGACAAGTCCAACCTGGGCGCAAACGCCATTCTGGCCGTGTCCATCGCAGCCTGCCGCGCAGCCGCCGCTTCGCTGGAGATGCCGCTGTACCGTTTTCTGGGCGGCGTGAACGGCAACCGCCTGCCCGTCCCGATGATGAACATCCTGAACGGCGGCGCACACGCCACCAACACCGTGGATACCCAGGAGTTCATGATCATGCCCGTGGGTGCCCCTTCCTTCAAAGAGGCGCTGCGCTGGTGCGCCGAGGTCTTCCACGCTCTGGCTTCCATCCTGAAGGCCAAAGGTCTGGCCACCTCCGTCGGCGACGAGGGCGGGTTTGCGCCCAACCTGTCCAGTGACGAGGAGACCATCGAGACCATTCTGGCCGCCATCGAGAAAGCCGGTTATCAGCCCGGCAAGGACTTCATGCTGGCCATGGATGCCGCTTCCTCCGAGTGGAAGAGCCCCAAGGGCAAGGGCTTCTACAAGCTGCCCAAGGCGGGCACCGAGTTCACCTCTGCTGAGCTGATCGCGCACTGGAAGAGTCTTGTGGAAAAGTACCCCATCATCTCCATCGAGGACGGTCTGGACGAAGAGGACTGGGAGGGCTGGCAGGAGATGACCCGCGAGCTGGGCGGCAAGGTCCAGCTGGTGGGCGACGACCTGTTCGTCACCAACACCGAGCGCCTGGCCAAGGGCATCCAGCTGGGTGCCGGAAACGCCATCCTGATCAAGCTGAACCAGATCGGTTCGGTCTCCGAGACGCTGGAAGCAATCAAGATGGCCCACAAAGCCGGTTACACCGCCATCAGCTCGCACCGCTCCGGTGAGACCGAGGACACCACCATCGCCGACCTGGCCGTGGCCCTGAACACCTGCCAGATCAAGACCGGTGCGCCCAGCCGCACCGAGCGCGTGGCCAAGTATAACCAGCTGCTCCGCATCGAGGAGCACCTGGGTGCCAGCGCCGTCTATCCCGGCATGGAAGCGTTCAACGTGAAGCGCTAAAATTTTCCAGCAATCGCGGCCCTTTCTCCTTCGTATTTTTACTGGAGTGCCTGTTGCAATGCGCTCTCAGATCTGAAGGAAGGAGAACCGCTCATGCTTTCCACCTTTTCCCTTTCGTCCTCGATCCTGCTCTGGTTTCTGAAGCAGGCCGGTCTGCCCAGCATTCTGCTCTGGCTGCTGGAAAAGATCTTAGGATAACGAAAAAGACGTGCCGCACACGCTGTGCAGCACGTCTTTTTTCATCCATGGATCTGTTTTTTGGCGGTGCGCAGCGCCGTGCGCAGCGGCCGGTAGAGCAGCAGCATGAGGGCAAAGTTGCCCACGCCGTGCATCGCGTCGTAGGAAAGGCCGCTCAGCCACCAGCTCAGCGCGAAGGCGGGCGTCTTGGCTACAAGATACACCGCTGCGCACAGCCCGCCGAAGCACAAGCCATACAGCCCGCTGAACACGGCCCAGCCGAGGGCATGGTCCATCCGGCGCAGCAGCCGGGCCAGAAAGGCCAGCAGATACCAGACATACAGATACATCGCCCACCACAGGCCGAAGCCATACAGCACGCCCTGCAATACCAGAAACACCGTGATGGCCCCCGGCGTCTCGCGGGGCAGTTCCAGCGCGAACAGGATGATGAGGAGCGTCACCGGCTCGATGTTCGGGAGGCCGCTCATAGCCTGTTTGCTCACCACCAGAAGTGCGCCCATCAGCCCGCTGAGGACCAGCCGCAGCACTCTGGTGTGCATGGGTTCCTTACTTCGTGTAGGTAAAGGCATAGCTGTCGCCGTCGTGCAGCTCGATGTCCGCCACGCCCACGGTGGTCATCTCACCGGAAGCGTCGGTCAGGCACCACCAGGCGCTGTCCTTGTCCCAGTCGGCGGTCTCGCCGTTGACGGTGGTGACAAAGCCTGCAGCGGCCTCGTCCGAGCTGATGATGCCGGCCTCGGCCAGCGCATCGCTCAGCTTCTCGCCGTCGGTCACTTCCAGGTCAAAGGTCTGGCTCTCGCCGTCGGCCCCGGTCACCGTGAACTGGGCCTTGACCCTGGCTTCCGAAACCTCTGCCGCTGCAGCCTCCGAGGAAGCGGCCTCCGAAGATGCCGCCACGCTGGACGCAGTGGAAGAAGCCGTGCTGCCTGCGGCAGAGGAAGCGCCGCAGCCTGCCAGCAGACCGGCGGCCAGTGCAGCAGCAGCGACAACAGAGAGAATACGATTCATGATCTTCATCAAAAGATTGCTCCTTGGTTCTAGTTTATATGCACAGAACATGCAGTGCTTATGATACCATCCGCCGGGGGAAATTGCAAGTGCGGCTCGGCCGGGCTACGCAGTCTCCCAAAGAGCGGCTGCTCCTGCTCCACGTTTTCAGCCGCCAAACAGGCCGAAAAAGCTGGTGTGCGTCATGCCCAGCACCAGAAACAGAACGATGAGGGCAAACAGCACCCCGATGATGATGTCCATCTGGTGGACGCTCAGCGGGAACTTGTCGTAGAGCTTTTCCTTGGGGTTCACGAAGTTGGGGTCGTTGTTGTTCAGCAGGCTCTTCTTCCCCACTTCGCCCTGCGCCTTGCGCGCTTCCAGTTCGGCCTGTTCTTTTTCCAGCTGGGCCTCGCGCTCGGCCAGCAGTGCTTCGCGGCGGGCGAGTTCGGCTTCTTTTTCATTCCATTCTGCCATGGTCGTTCTCCTTGGTTTTTCTTCTATTATAACAAAGCGGGCCGTCCACTGCAACGAGTGGACGGCCCAGCAGGCGCTCTCTTTTCGGGGGAAATTACTTCTTGGCGAGGTACTTGCGGATATCAATGGCGACAGCCACGATGATGACAAGGCCCTGCACGATGTAGGTGTAGGAGGAGTTGACGTTCATGAACTGCAGAGCGACCTTCATCAGCTCAAAGACCAGAACGCCGACCAGAACGCCGGGCACGGTGCCGACGCCGCCGGTGGTGGAAACACCGCCGATGGTGCAGGCTGCGATGGCGTCCAGCTCATAGCCCTGTGCGGTGTTGACGGATGCGCCGCCGGACTTTGCAGCCAGCAGGCAGCCTGCCAGACCGAACATGCAGGAAGCCAGGATGTAGATGCGGATCTTGGTGGCGTTGACGTTGACACCGGCCACCTCAGCAGCAGCTTCGTTGCCGCCGATGGCGTACATGTACTTGCCGTGACGGGTCTTGTTGTACAGGAACCAGAAGCAGGCGGCCACGATCAGGGCGATCCAGATCAGGACCGGGATGCCGATGATGGTGTTGGAGGCCAGAGAGGTGAAGTTCTTGTTCAGGGAGCCGATGGGGGTGCCGCCGGTGTAGACCAGGCAGATGCCGTAGACGACCTGTTGCATACCCAGGGTAGCGATGAAGGGCTGGACCTTCAGGTAGCTGACGACCAGACCGTTGCACAGACCCACGATGGCGCAGATGGCGATGACCAGGATGAAGACCACCGGGGTGGGCAGGGTGGGCATATTGGGATAGAATTTACCGGCAGCGCCCTCGGTCTGCGCAAAGATGCAGGCGAGGCAGGCTGCGAAGCCAGCCAGACGGCCAGCGGACAGGTCGTTGCCGGTGGTGATCAGACAGCCGGAAATGCCCAGTGCGATGATGTAGCGGATGGACACGTTCTTGAACAGGTTGATCAGGTTTGCGACTGCGAAGAAGTTGGGGTGGATGATGCCGACGATCAGAGAGACCGCAAGCATCAGGACGATGATGGCATTTTCACTCAGCCATTTTTTCACGGACTTGCCGTTCAATTTCTTGGTAGCTTCCACAATAGACAGCCTCCTTGTTTACTGATTGGCCGCTGCCGTCGTCGGTGCGGTCTCAAACTGGGTCGCCAGCGCCATGATGTTCTCCTGGGTGGCGTCCTTGCCGTCGATGAAGCCGGTGATGCGGCCATCGCACATGACCATGACACGGTTGGACATACCGATGATCTCGCTCATTTCGGAGGAAATCATGATAATGCTCTTGCCCTGCTTTGCCAGATCGGCAATGATGCAGTAGATCTCGTACTTTGCACCAACGTCGATGCCGCGGGTAGGCTCGTCCAGAATGAGCACATCGGGGTTGTTGGCCAGCCAGCGGGCGATCAGCACCTTCTGCTGGTTGCCGCCGGAAAGGCTCTTGATAGCGGTCTTGGGGCTGGGCACCTTGATGGCCATCTTTTCCTTGTTGGTGGCGACCAGATCGAGGATCTTCTTATCGTCCAGCATGATGGGGCCCTTGCGCAGAGCGTCCAGCGATGCAATGGAGATGTTGTCGGCAACGCTCAGCACACCCATGATGCCGGTGGCGCGGCGGTCCTCAGTCAGCAGCGCCACGCTCTTGCGGATGGCGTCGCGGGGCTGTTTGATCTCGACGGCTTCGCCCTTGATCCACACTTTACCGGTGGTGTGGGCGCGCAGGCCGAAGATGCCCTCCATCAGCTCGGTACGCTGGGCACCGACCAGACCGGCCACGCCCAGGATCTCGCCCTTCTTCAGCTCGAAGCTGCAATGACGGAAGGAACGCGGGTGGATGGAGGTGAAGTCCTCCACCTTCATCATGACCTCGTCGGAGGGGTGGTTCTCCAGCGGCGGGAACAGATTGGACAGCTCACGTCCGACCATCTTGGCGATGATCTGCTCCTTGGTCATGTTGGCAACGTCCCACTTGCCGATGTAGTGGCCATCGCGCATGATGGTGACTTCGTCGGCGATGACCTTGATCTCGTCCATCTTATGGCTGATGTAGACCAGCGCAACGCCCTGCTCCTTCAGCTCGCGCATGATGCGGAACAGCGACTCGACCTCGTTCGCGGTCAGCGAGGAGGTGGGCTCGTCTAGGATCAGCACCTTGCAGTTTGCGGAGACGGCCTTTGCGATCTCCACCATCTGCATCTGTGCGATGCTCAGGCTGCCCAGCTTTGCGTGGGAGTTGATGTCCAGCTTCAGCTTCTTCAGCAGGGCATCGGTATCGGCGTACATTTTGGCATGGTCCACTATGGTGATGATACCTGCCTTCTTGGTGGGGAAGCGGCCCAGCCAGATGTTCTCAGCCACGGTACGGGCCGGGATGGGCTGCAGCTCCTGGTGCACCATCGCGATGCCGCGGTTCAGTGCTTCCAGAGGGTTGGAGATGGTGACTTTTTGTCCTTCGTATTCGATCTCGCCTTCGTCCATCTTGTAAATGCCGAACATGCACTTCATCAAAGTGGACTTTCCAGCGCCGTTTTCGCCCATCAGGGCCATGACTTTGCCGGGGCGGAGCTCCAACTGCGCGTGGTCCAGCGCTTTGACGCCGGGGAAGGTCTTGACCACGCCTTTCATTACCAGACGGTATTCTGACATTCCGCAGAGCCTCCTTGTCGTTCAAAATAAGGCACGGCACGGTTCGTTCCGAAAGGAAAGCGCGTGCGCCGAGGATCTCTCGCACGCACGCGCTTGTTAGCTTTTAGAAAGCCTCGGACTCACTGCGTACCTTGCAACCGTGAGTGGTTCTCAGCTCCGAATCAGAGATACTGAGAAGCGTTCTCGGTGGTGACCTTCACATAGTCGACCCAGTAGTACTCTTCGACGTCCTTGCCATCAACGAACAGCTTGGTAGCGTCGGCAGCTGCGGTAGCCTGGCCAACGTCATCGTTCAGGACGGTACCGGTCATCTTGCCGTCAACAACGTTCTGGACAGCTTCCTTCAGTGCGTCAACACCGACCAGATAGATGTCCTCGCCGACCTTGCGGCCAGCCTGCTCGATGGACTGCAGAGCGCCCAGAGCCATTGCATCGTTGTTGCAGAAGACGACCTCGATCTTGTCGCCGTACTGTGCCAGAGCGTTTGCAACGTCCTGCTGTGCGGTGGTCTGATCCCAGTTGTCCAGGTACTCGTACAGGCACTCGACTTCCTTGTTGGCGTCGGTCAGAGCCTTGATGGAGTACTCGGTGCGGTACTGAGCATCGATGTTCTCGGGGTCGCCCTTGCACATGATGTAGGTGATCTTGCCGTCGCCGTTGATATCGCCCTGAGTCTCGGTCTCGAGGATCAACTCGCCCTGATAAGTACCGGACTGACGAGCGTCAGCACCGACGTAGCAGCACTTGCCCTTGTAGGAATCCAGAACGCTCTCCTCGGGCTCACGGTTGATGAACACGATGGGGGTGCCGGAGGGAGAAACAGTATCAACGATGGTCTGAGCGGAAGTGGTCTGGACGGGGTTGATGACCAGCACGTCCACGCCCTGCTGCAGGAAGGTGTTGATCTGCTCGGTCTGGGTGTTCTGGTCGTTCTTGCCGTCCATGATGGTGACGGAGTAGCCCATGTCCTTCAGGTACTCTTCCAGATCGGTGCGGTACAGGGTCATGAAGTTATCAGCGAACTGATAGATGCAGACGCCAACGTTTGCGCTGCCGGTAGAAGCGGCTGCAGAAGAAGCAGCCACAGAGGAAGCAGCAGTAGAGGAGGCAGCGGTGGAGCTGGAGGAGCCGCCGCAGGCGGTCAGAACGCCAGCAGCACCCACAACAGCGGAAGCCTTCATGAAGTCACGACGCGAAATCATTTTCATAATAATGTTCTCCTTCATTCGCATATCACAGCAAAATCGAATCGTGCGCACACCGCACGTTTCGTGATTCTGTTTGTATTATAACCGTCCGCACGACCGTTCGCAATAGAACAAGTTCACAAGAATCCAAGAAATCTTTTGTGCATCCTTCACAATTGCTTTTGTTGGATACAAGTTTCTTTTTGATATCAAGCACAATTTCTTTCAATTTTGCAACATGCGTCCAAATTCCATACAAAAGTCCATGAAATCTCTCAAAATAGTTACAGAGATCGTTCCGGTGTGCAACAATCCTATCCGATGCAAAAAAGCCCACTTTGCCCCGGTGCATAATCTGTACGCATCAAAAGGACAAAATGGGTCTTTTTTTCATTCTGCTGTTTCGCAGTTATTTTTCTTTATGTTCCCGGCGGTAACGGGTGGGGGTGACGCCGAGGGTCTTTTTGAAGATCTTGGTGAAGTAATTCACGTCCAGAATGCCCACTTCTTCGGCTACGGCGGCGATGCTGTGGTTGTTCTGCTCCAGCAGCTGGGCCGCGCGGTTCACCCGCTGGGTGTTGATATAGTCGATGAGGGTGGTGCCGGTCTCCTGCTTGAACAGCGCCGACAGATACGACGGGCTGATGAAGCACATGGCCGCCAGGCTCTTCAGTGTCAGCGGCTCGGAGACATTCAGGTTGACGTAGTTCATCACCTTCTGGACGGCGGGCGAGAACTCCTTCAACGAGTAGCGGCGGACATAGGCACAGTAATCCCGCACCATCTGCCACATCATCTCCTGGGGGATCTCGTCGGCCTCCTCAATGATGCGGGCGTACTTGCTGGAGATGGCGTCGATATAATAGGGGTGCACCTTGCTGGGCTCGATGGCCTTGCGCAGCAGGGTGTTGAAGACGATCATCATGTTCTTCTGCTGGTAGAGCGAGCCTTCGAACCGCCCGCCGTAGGTGAAGCGGGAGTGATGGTGCATGGCCTCGATGGCGGCTTCGTCGTCACCGCGGCACACAGCATCAAGGATGCGGTTCTCGGATTCGTACCGCTGTTCCAGCATGGAGATAGGGATATCCTTCTGGAACTTCGGCTCGTTGAAATACCGGACGTCCGGGTGGAAGCAGAAGGGCAGAAACTCCTTCAGCTCCTTCACGACCAGGTCCTCCCCCATCATCATCCCGACCAGGACCCGGATGGTCATGTAAAAATCGTTCGCCTGCAGCAGCTTGACGCCGTTGTAGTATTCCTGCACGGCATTCTCTCCGGCCTCGCCCAGGTAACGGCGGGCCCACTTGCGGGCCTTCTCGCTGCGGGGGCCAAAGGTCCATGGCCCGACGAGGAAGACGGTGTTCTCCTCGTCCGGGATGCGGAAGAGGGCAAAATGCAGCTCAAAGGTACCCTCAACGAAGAGCAGCGTCTGCGCCGGGGTCTGTTCCAGCAGCAGCCGGCCGAACTCCTGCCAGTCGAACTGCGGGTCCAGCGAGCGGCGCAGGCCGTAGTCGAACTCTTCCAGTCCGTCGAACGGCGGCGTCACCCGCCGGGTGGGGATATTCTGTGCTGCCGCCAGTTTGGTGAGCACCTGTAATGGATCGACCCGCATGGCGTCTCCTTTCCTGTTTCATCGCATCTCTCACATCTCATTTGAGATATCAGTATACAGCATTTTTCTGCAAGAAACAAGTGGCCGAGCGCAGAAAAAGTGCCCTGCCATCCCAAGACGGCAGGGCACTTCGTTCGATGTTTTACAAAGGATTACTTGCTGTTGCGGCGCGCAGCCAGAGCCGCCACGTTCTCCTCGACCTTCTTCTTATTCAGCGGGTAGAGGAAGACCAGCGCCAGCACGATGCACACAAAGCCGATGATGGGGGCGATGCAGGCCATGTTGAAGATGCCGCGGGTGACAGCGGGGTCAAACGCAGTCGCTTCGGTGTAGCCAATGATCCCCAGCAGGGCACCGACCAGACCGGAAGAGAAGGCCTGACCCAGTTTGCGGGCGAAGGAGTAGACCGAGTAGATGGTGCCGTCCTCGCGGATGCCGCTGCGGACCTCGGCGTCATCGATGACGTCGGTGATCATGGCCCAGATGATGGTGTTGAAGAAGCCCATGCCGATATTGGCCAGGATGTAGCAGGCCACAAAGCCCCAGACGCTGGCCGGACGCCAGATCAGGCAGACCAGCCAGACCAGAGCGGAGCAGATGCTGGAGGCAACAGCCAGCTCCTTCTTACCGAACTTTGCAGCCAGCTTGGAAGCAAAGGGTGCGCAGACGATCAGCATGACCACCGTGCCCAGCAGGCTGGCGGTGGACTGTGCGGCAGCGCTGCCGTACACGTTGGGGTAAACGTAACCGGCCAGGCTCATGACGGTCAGTTGGCTCAGCAGGACGAAGATGGCCGCCACGATGATGCCCAGCAGCGCCCGGTTGGTGAAGATGCTCTTGAAGATGGCGGAAGCGCTCACCTTCTGGCTGCTTGCGGGGACCTCGACACGCTCACGGGTCAGCTTGAAGCAGACGATATAGCACAGGATGGCGCAGATGGAGAAGACGCCTGCGATGATGGTCATGCGGGAGCCGGACATCACCGTCTTGCCGTCCACGACGACATAGGCGACCATGGGCGTGGCCACGCCGATGACCATGTTGGCCAGCGTGGAACCGATGGTGCGCCAGGTGGACAGTTCTGCACGGTCCTTGGGGTCTGCCGAGACGGCGGAAGCCATGGAGCCGTAGGGGATGTTGATGGAGGTATAGAAGATGGAGCCCCACAGGATGTAGGTGATGAACAGCCAGGCCACCTTGAAGCCATAGGGCATCCCGGCCAGGCCGGACTGATAGATCAGGAAGGAAGCGATGGCCACCGGGCCGCACATCCGCTTGATCCAGGGGCGGAACTTGCCGTCCTGGGTGGGCTTGGAGTGGTCCACGATCTGGCCCATGCCCACATCGGTGAACGCATCCACAAAACGGGCGATCATCATCACCATGCCAACGATGGCGGCGTTGACGCCCATGACGTCGGTGTAGAACTTCATCAGGAAGCTCGACGACAGCAGGAAGGTGAAATCGTTGCCGAAATCACCGAACATGTAGCCGACCTTGTCCTTCATGCCGAAGGGGGCGGCTTTCTTCATCTCATTTGCCATTGGTTTCTCCTTAGATAGATCGATTCTTGGATTCGGTTCTCCAAACGCTGCTGCAAAACACATCGAAATATGGTTCACTGCATTTCAGCTTGTATATCAGTATTATGACAAATCTTTAGCAATCATTGTTAGAAGAATTTTTAGGTGAAAACGTAAAATTTTACGATTATTGTTTGGGCACTTTGCCAATTTTTTCATAAAACATATGGAATCTCTTTCACTACATTTTCCTTGGCGTAGTTGATTTTAACAGTTTTCGCGGCATCGCCCGCATTATAATAGGTATTCTGCCCCGGAATCGTTCAAAATTCCCCAAAAAAGTCTGGATTTATAAAAAATTTGTTCTATTCCTTTTGCAAAAAATCTGTCATACTGATACCAGAAGATATGAGCTGCGGTATCAACCTCTCAGTCTCGCATTCGCTCGACAGCTCTCCTGATCGGAGAGCCTCTGGCGAAACCGTATCCTTTGCGGGGACTGCCAAGGCCTCCCCTATCAGGGGAGGTGGCATCGCGCAGCGATGACGGAGAGGTTTATTTCGTAGTTCAAAATGTTTTAGTATGATGAAAAATGAGGTTATTGCAATGAACAACAAATCCCTGCTGTATCCTGTGGCTTCCACTTCCCGCCGCGTCGTCAGCCTGGACGGCATGTGGCGCTTCCGCTTCGACCCCAAGAGCGAGGGCGTCGATGCAGACTGGGCAAACGGCCTGCCGGAGTCCATCTCCATGCCCGTGCCCGCTTCCTTCTGCGACTTCTTCACCGATAAGGAATCCCGCGAGTACTGCGGCGATTTCTGGTACGAGACCGATTTCTTCGTGCCCGGCGAGTGGAGCGGCAAGGACATCGCCATCCGCTTCGGCTCTGCCACCCACCACGCCCGCGTCTTTGTGAACGGCGTCGAGGTCGCACAGCACGAGGGCGGCTTCCTGCCCTTTGACGCAGTCGTCACCGACATCGTCCGCTACAACCAGTACAACAAACTGAGCGTCCTGCTGAACAACGAGCTGAACGAGTACATGCTGCCCGCCGGCAACACCGCCACCCTGTCCAACGGCAAAAAGGTCGCTGCCCCCTACTTCGACTTCTACAACTATGCCGGCATCCATCGCCCCGTCAAGCTGATGGCCCTGCCCACCGAGCGCGTTCTGGACTATTCCGTCAAGCACCGCCTGACTGCGGACGGCGCCGAGGTCGATTACACTGTCACCACCAACGGCAGCCACGACGTGACCGTGGAGCTGTACGACGGCACCACCAAGGTCGCTGAGGCTTCCGGCAAGGAAGGTACTCTGGTCGTCAAGGACGCCAAGCTCTGGAACGTCCATGCCGCCTACCTGTACAACATCGTCATCCGCATCCACGACGGCAGCGCCATCGTCGACGAGTACACCGAGAAGATCGGCATCCGCACCTTCGAGATCCAGAACGGCCACTTCCTGCTGAACGGCAAGCCCGTCTACCTGCGCGGCTTCGGCAAGCACGAGGATGCAGACATCCGCGGCCGCGGCCTCGACCTGGCCACCGTCAAGCGCGATTACGAGCTGATGAAGTGGATCGGTGCCAACTGCTTCCGCACCAGCCACTACCCCTATGCGGAGGAGCTGTACCAGATGGCCGATGAGGAAGGCTTCCTCATCATCGACGAAGTCCCCGCCGTCGGCTTCATGGAGAGCACCATGAACTTCCTGGCAGCAAACCAGGGCAACGGCAAGAAGGTGGGCTGGTTCGAGAAGGACACCACGCCTCAGCTGCTGGAGAACCACAAGGACGCGCTGACCGACATGATCGACCGCGACAAGAACCACGCCTCCGTCATCGCATGGAGCATCCTGAACGAGCCCCAGTGCACCAGCGAGGGCACCGAAGCCTACTTCAAGACCCTGTTCGATCTGGCACACGAGCTTGACCCGCAGAAGCGCCCCCGCACCTACGCCATCGTCATGATGAGCCTGCCCCACAACAGCAAGGGCCAGCAGTTCGCTGACTTCATCAGCCTGAACCGCTACTACGGCTGGTACGTCATGGGCGGCATGGGCATCGTGGATGCCGAGGCCGCATTCCGCAAGGAGATGGACGGCTGGGCCAAGGTCCTGAACGGCCGCCCGATGATCTTCACCGAGTACGGTGCCGACACCATGCCCACCGAGCACAAGCTGCCCAGCGTCATGTGGAGCCAGGAGTACCAGAACGAGTACCTCGACATGAACCACAACGTCTTCGACAGCTACGACTTCGTGCAGGGCGAGCTGGTCTGGAACTTTGCAGACTTCCAGACCACCGAGGGCATCATGCGCGCCAACGGCAACAAGAAGGGCATCTTCACCCGTCAGCGTCAGCCGAAGGACGCCGCCTTCCACTTCCGCGCCCGCTGGACCAGCCTCCCGCTGGATTACAAGGGCAACAAGTAAGTTGAACCTCTCTCAAACCTTCTCATAACCATGCCAAAAGCACCCGCAGGCTCAGCGTCTGCGGGTGCTTTTGCGATTGCACTTCTTTTCTTTTTATGGTATCCTTACCTTGCGCTCCGGCCGCGAGCGCCTTTTCATTTGCAGCATAGTCGATTTTCAACGTTCTGTCAAACCGGAACAAGCCATACTTGCAAGGGAGGCTGTTTTTATGAAACGCACCGATTATATCAACTGGGATGAATATTTTATGGGCATCGCCCTGCTCACCGCCATGCGCTCCAAGGACCCCAGCAGCCAGGTGGGTGCCTGCATCGTCAGCCCGGAAAACAAGATCCTGTCACTGGGCTATAACGGTATGCCCATTGGCTGCGACGACGACGCCATGCCCTGGGACCGCGAGGGCGACCCGCTGGACACCAAATATATGTACGTCTGCCATGCCGAGCTGAATGCCATCCTGAACAGCGCCCACAACAACCTGAAGGGCGCACGGGTCTATGTGACCCTCTTCCCCTGCAACGAGTGCGCCAAAGCCATCATCCAGTCCGGCATCTCGGAGGTGGTCTACTACGGCGACAAGTACCACGACTCCGATTCCAGCGTTGCAGCACGGTTCATGTTCAAAAAGGCCGGTATCCGGCTCACCTCCTACACCCCCAGCGGGCGGAAGATCGAACTGGAGCTGTGAGCGCGCAAAGCCCTTGACCAGCGGTTTCTTCTGCTATATAATAGAAGCATCATTTCGAATAAATATTCAAGTTTTTGTGAATAGAGAGGGAAATATGCAATGAGCCTGAAAAATCGGAACTTTCTGAAGCTGCTGGATTACACCCCCGCCGAGATCGAAGCGCTGCTGGATCTGGCCGCTGACCTCAAGGCCAAAAAGAAGGCCGGCATCCGCCACGATGCCCTGCGCGGCAAAAACATCGCCCTGATCTTCGAGAAGACCTCCACCCGCACCCGGTGCAGCTTTGAAGTGGCCGCCCACGATCTAGGCATGGAAGTCACCTATCTGGACCCGTCGGGCAGCCAGATCGGCAAAAAAGAGTCCATTGCGGACACCGCCCGTGTGCTGGGCCGGATGTTCGACGGCATTGAGTACCGCGGCTATGGCCAGCAGATCGTCGAGGACCTGGCCCATTATGCAGGCGTTCCCGTCTGGAACGGTCTGACCAACGAGTTCCACCCCACTCAGATTCTGGCCGACTTCCTCACCATCCGGGAGCACTTCGGCCGCCTGAAGGGCATCCATTTCGTCTACTTCGGCGACGCCCGCTACAACATGGGCAACAGCCTGATGGTGGGCTGCGCCAAGATGGGCCTGCACTTCACGGCCTGCGCCCCCAAGAAGTATCAGCCAGACCCGGCGCTCATCGCCCAGTGCCAGACCATCGCCGCCGAGACCGGCGCGACCCTGACCTTTGAGGAAGACCCCGCCAAAGCCGCCCAGGGTGCCGATGTGCTGTACACCGACGTCTGGGTCTCGATGGGCGAGCCTGTCGAGGTCTGGGCCGAGCGCATCCACGACCTGGCCCCCTACCAGATCAACAACGCGCTGATGGCGCTGGCCGGGCCGCAGGCCGTCTTCATGCACTGCCTGCCCGCCTATCACGACCACAAGACCACCGTGGGCAAAGAGATGGGCGAAAAATTCGGCCGCGATGCCATGGAAGTCACCGACGAGGTCTTCGAAGGCCCGCAGAGCATCGTCTTCGACGAGGCCGAGAACCGGATGCACACCATCAAGGCCGTTATGGCGGCGACCTTGGGATACGAAGGATAACGACCCATTTGCACAAAAAAACGCTCTCTTGCCGTCGGCAAGGGAGCGTTTTATCGTTTCATCGTTTCTTACAGATCATGTTTTTTGCAGAACCGCTTGCTGCCCCAGTACATCGCGCCCCAGATGACGACGGCGAGGACGAGGTAGACCGGGTTCTTCATCGAACTGACGAGGGACTGGCCGAAGAGGGCCATCATGGCCACCATCACACCCTTGCCCAGCAGCATGGTGATGAGGTAGCGTTTTTCGTCAAAATCCGAGATGCCGAAGGCAAAGTGCATGAAGGACGAAGGGGTGAACGGAAGCACCGACAGCATGAACAGGGACGAAACATCGAACCGGCTGACCCACTGCTCAGCTTTTTCCAGCTTCTGGGAACGGCTGGCGAACTTCCAGAAGAACTGTTTGAGCACCCGCCGCCAGAACAGGAACATCAGGGTGCCGCCCAGCATGACGCCCACCCAGCTGTACACAAAACCGAAAAGGCCGCCGTGGGCCGCCACATTCAGCGCCACGATGGCGATGAGGGGCAGCGGCGGAAAAAACGACTCCACCATTGCCAGAAAGATGGGCGCAAGGGGGCCGAGGTCTCCGAAGCTGTCCAATAATGTCTGCCAGAATTCCAGCGTTCCCAGCTGGTGCACAAAGCTGATCAGGGTGCTTTCCATCGTGTGTTCCTTCCCTCTCGTTTCTCTTAGTATATCCAGAACTTATGAATGTGCGATGAAGAAATTCTGCATTTTCTTCGCTTTTTCGTCTGCGCTATACTTTGCTATACGAAATGGGGTGCGGTTTTCCTGCACGATCGGTCTCAGGCTTTTTCCCCGGCCTGTTTTTCGGCGCGGGCCTTCATTCGCTCGATCTGCTGGGTGCGCTGCTTGTCCCAGCGGGCCAGCGCCTCGGCATCCGGGACCTGCACACAGCGGGCAAAGCTCCAGTGCAGGCCGTCCCGCCGGGCCAGCTTGTACCGCTGGAAGACGCCTTTCCCCGCCTCGCTGGCCGTTCCGGCACAATGGGGGCACTGGGCCAGCGTATACCAGCTGTTGCTGCCCTTTTTCAGCCAGATCTCGTCCGGCGCAAGGTCAGCCCCGCAGGCCGGGCACTGGGCCGTGCTGATGATGGGGTCGATCCGCCAGGTGTACGGCTCCACATAGCCGCGGAAGACGCGGAAATCCCGGTAGTCGCCGGGCTTCGGGCAGAGGCTCTGGCGCAGGGCCTGCTCCTCGCTGGGGTAGGCGGCCAGCCCCTCCCGCAGGTCGAGCTTGCGGCAGACATCGGCGGTGTAGAGGGTATCGGACAACGCGTCGTGGAAGGGGCGGTCCATCGGGATGCCCATCCGGGTGACGACGCTTTCCAGCGTCATGCCCTCGCCCTCCTTGCGGGGATGCTCCCGCAGAAAGACCTGCTGCAGGTCGTACCACACCGTGGGGCGGCTCTCGTCCAGATTGCACAGGAACAGATTCTGCTTGAGCACCGGCACATCGTCCATGCCCCACTCGGCGAACTCGGCGTCCGGGCCGCACCACTGCATGAAACGGCGCAGGCCCTGCACGATGGGAGCGCCGTTGTCCAGGTCTTCCTGCGTCAGGCCGGTGACCTTGGCGATGTGGTGCTGCAATTTGCGGAAGATGCGGGGGCGCAGATGGATGGAGAAAGTATCGAGGACGTTGGCGTCTTCGTCGATCTTCACCGCGCCGATCTCGATGATCTCGCCCCGGAAGGTCTGCTGCACCCCATGATAGTTGAACGTATACGGCTGGTAGCCGATGTTCCATTCCAAATCAAATAAAACCAGATTGCGCTGCGGCATTCGTGTGTCCTGTCCTCTCACTGTAAAATGAATTTCTCAATGGCCTCGGCGACGCCGTCGTGGTTGTTGTCGGCGGCGGTCACGTAGTCGGCGACCTCCTTCACGGTGTCTTCGGCGTTCTGCATGGCGACGCCCACGCCCGCAAAGGCGATCATCGAGCGGTCGTTCAGACCGTCGCCGCAGGCCATCAGGTTCTCGCGGGTCAGGCCCATGCGTTCCAGCAGAGCACCCAGGCTGACGTCCTTCATCACGCCCAGCGGCACAGCCTCGATGAAGAAGGGGCTGGAGGGATAGATGTCGATCTTGCCCTCAAACTGCTGCCGGCCTGCGGCGCAGACGGCGTCGCGGCGGGCGGGGTCCACGGTGAGGAGCATCTTGCAGATGGGGTAATCCACATAGGAAGCCAGATCGTCCACATGGTACATCTCCAGCTTGGTGGTCACACACTCCTTCCGGGCCCAGGGGTCCTGGTCGCGCTCGCAGACGATGCCGCGGGAGTCGTAGGTCAGGAGCGCGACGTCCTGCTCTGCCGCAAACCGGCACAGCTGGGGCACGAACTCCGGGGCCAGCAGCTTCTGATACAGGGCCGCACCGGTGGCGCAGTCCACGATCTTTCCGCCGTTGTAGGCCAGGATGCAGCCGCCCTTTTTGTCCAGCCCCAGTTCCTTTGCCAGCGGGGTGATGCCAGCCGTAGGCCGGCCGGAAGCCAGCACGATGGTCACGCCCTGCGCCGCTGCTGCGTCCAGCGCCGCGCGGGTGCGGGGGGTAACGATCTTTTCATCATTGGTCAGGGTGCCGTCCAGATCCAGCGCCAGCACCCGAATTTTCGATCCGTTCATTTCGATTCCTCACTTTGGGGCGCATCCGCCCGCTGTGTCGTATTTTTCGGTAACGTGTTTATTGTACAATGAACGCCCCACCCAGCGCAACCCTCCGGCGGGCATTTACACAAATTTTTTCGGAAAAAGGCGGTGTTCCATTCCCGGCCGGTTTTCTCATTTTCCGCCAACCCCTCAGAACATCCAGTTTTTTGTCGGTTCGACATAAATTCTTAGCAAGTATTGCCGTTGCGCCGCCGGGGCTTTTGGGCTATACTGTTACACTGACCATCACAAATAAACGCGCGGCCCGGCGTCTTCCGGGCTTCGTTTGACCGGCCCGCCCTGCCAGAGGCACATTCTCCGGCAGAGCTGCTCCGAAGGGAGGCTGCGCGGGCGCGATGAAGGGGGATTTTTTACGAAGTATCTGTTTCAGTTCGCACGCATCCTTGCGTTCTGTTTTCTGGGCGAGTTCTGCCACGCTGTTCTGCCGCTGCCCATCCCGGCCAGCATCTACGGCCTGGTCCTGCTGCTGGCTGCCCTGCTGCTGGGCCTCGTCCAGCTGGACGATGTGAAGGAGGTCGGCCTGTTCCTGACCGGCATCTTCCCGCTGCTGTTCGTGCCCGCCGCGGCCGGTGTCATGGAGCTGTGGGCCGAGATGGGCAGCATGTTGCTGCCCATCGTCATCGCCATCATCCCGGTCACGGTGCTGGTGCTGGTGACATCCGGCCACACCACCCAGGCGCTCACCCGCCGCAAGCAGAGCAAAAAGGAGGCTGCCGCAAATGACACAGCTGCTGAATGAGTTTCTTTCCTCGTCCTCGGCGTGGGGCGTTCTGCTCACGCTGGCGGCCTTTGCACTGGGCACCCTCATCAACCGAGTGACGGGCAAGGCCGTCTTCAACCCGCTGCTGCTGGGCAGCATCTTCGTCATCATCCTGCTCAGTGTGCTGAACATCTCCTACGCGGATTACAAAGTCAGCGCCGCGCCGGTCAGCTATCTGCTGCTGCCCGCCACCATCAGCCTGGCCATTCCGCTGTATGAAAAGTGGGACCTGCTCAAGGAGAACGCCGCCGCCATCATCGCGGGCATCTCGGTGGGCACCCTGGTCAGTCTGGGCAGCGCGCTGGCTCTGGCCGTGGCCATGGGCCTGACCCGTGAGCAGTATGTGACCCTGCTGCCCAAGTCCGTCACCACCGCCATCAGCATGGACGTCGCCGCTGAGCTGGGCGGCATCGCGGCCCTGACCGGTGCCATCGTCATCCTGACCGGCATCGCGGGCAACCTGCTGGCCGAGACGGTCTGCAAGGTGTTCCACATCACCGACCCCATCGCCAAGGGCGTGGGCATTGGCACCTCGGCCCATGCCGTCGGCACCAGCAAAGCTCTGCAGATGGGCGAAGTCGAAGGCGCGATGAGCGGCCTGTCCATCGCGGTGGCCGGTGTGCTCACCGCTGTGCTCTGCCCCGTCTTTGTGAATTTTATCAACTGAGTTTTCCACAAAAAAGCGCTCCGCAGTGCAAAACCGCGGAGCGCTTTTTTGGTTTTGGTTTATGCCGCCCGGCTCTCCTTTTTCAGCACCCACGTGACCATGAACACACAGTAGCACAGGGCAAAGCCCCAGGCGAGGGGGTTCGAGATGCAGATGCCGAGATAGCCCAGCTGGTGCACGGCCAGCCAGCCGCCGAGGGCGCGGCCGATGAGCTCGCCTACGCCGGAGATGACGGCCTGTACGCTGTAGCCGAGGCCCTGCAGCGTGTAGCGGAAGATCATCAGGAAGCCCAGCAGAACAAACAACACACTGATGACGGTCAGGTACTCCACCGCACCGTTGAAGATGGCCGGTTCGGCATCGCCCAGCACCAGGCCCACGGCCCAGCGCTTGACCAGGAAGACCGCGACCCATGCGATGGCGCTGTAGCCCGCCTGGATGATGCAGCCGTCCCGGATGCCCTGTCGGACGCGGTCGGTGCGGCCCGCACCGTGGTTCTGGCCAACATAAGTCGCCATGGCCATGCCGACACTCTCCATGGGCAGGGTGAACATCTGGCGGATCTTCTCACCGGCGGTCTGCGCGGCCACGGCCACGCTGCCCAGCTGGTTGATGGCGTCCTGCATGATGACGGCGCCGATGGCCGAGACCGAATACTCAAAACCCATCGGGAAGCCGATGTAGGCCAGCCGCTTGCAGTGCCTGCCGGAAAGGACGCAGTTCTCTTTGGTGAAGTGGATGTCCTCCACTTTGGTAAAGAACCACCAGGTGCAGAGGATGCCGCTGACGAGCTGGCTGATCACCGTCGCGATGGCCGCGCCCTCGACGCCCATGCCCAGCGGCACGATGAACAGCACGTCCAGCGCAATGTTCAGGAAGCTGGACACCAGCAGGAAGTAGAACGGATGCTTCGAGTCGCCCAGACTGCGCAGAACGGTGGACGAGTAGTTGTACAGCACCGTCGCCGGGATGCCCAGGAAGATGATGCGGATGTAGCGCACGGCATTCTCCAGCAGCTCCGCCGGGGTGTGGATGAGCTGCAGCAGCGGGGCCGCAACGAGAGTCGTGCCCACCGCAAAGACCAGACTCATCACCACGCAGAGCACGGCACCGTTGAACAGGTACTTGTGCAGGTCATCCCGGTCCTTTGCGCCGAAGCTCTCGGCCACCGGGATGCCGAAACCGTTGCAGGTGGCCAGCACAAAGCCCACGATCATAAAATTCAGCGAGTGGGTCGTGCCCACCGCGCCCAGCGCATCGGTGCCGATGCAGCGCCCCACGATGATCGTGTCCACAAAGCTGTACAGCTGCTGGAACAGCGTTCCCAGCACCAGCGGCAGGGCGAACTGCAAAATGCGGGTCAGCGGCCGGCCGACGGTCAGGTCGGTGGTGCCGGAACCCTTTTTCTTTGTTTCCTCCATAAAATGCTCCTCCAAGGTCTGTGATAGGGCCAGTATAGCGCATTCTGCCCAAAAAGCGTTAGGCTTTTTTTATGAGAAACCCAGACGAATTTTGGATGAGATGCAGAGCGGCTTGACGACTTTCATGATTCACCCCATGACCTTGCTGGTGCGGAACTTCTGGAAGAAGACCGCAGCAGCTCGGCATCACCTTTGCGCCGCTGATCTTTACCCAGCGGCAGTTCTACGGCGAGGAGCTGTGCTACTTCCACATTGCCAGAGTCGAGACCAGCCGCCCGCTGGCCCTCGTCTACCCCGCAGCAGCTACCAGAGCGCCCCCCTCAAGGCCATGCTGGAGCTGTTCCGCATTCAGGTGCCGAAGCTCTATGGTTTATAAAAACAGAAACCCTCTCAGTCTCGCATTCGCTCGCCAGCTCCCCCAATGGGGGAGCTTTGATGCTGCCCTAAGTCAACATCAAAACCTCGCCCTTCGGGAGAGGTGGCATTGCGAAGCAATGACGGAGAGGGTTTTATCCTTTTTACCCGTGCGGGATACCGCGGCGGCGGTAGTGTTCTTCCTTGTCGTCGTACATGCGGCTCTCGGCCTGCTTGATGAGGGCTTCGAGCTGGATGCCGCCGGCGCTGCAGGTAGCGCAGCCCACGGCGACCGAATAGCCGTTGGCCTCCACATTGGCCACGAGCTGGCTCATCCGTTCCCGCACCGTGCGAGGCGGCTCGTCCACCACAAAGGCTACGAATTCGTCGCCGCCGATGCGATAGCTGTCCTTGATGCCGAACTGCCGGACCATCTCCTGAGCCACCGTCTTGAGCATGACGTCGCCCGCATTGTGGCCCTTGGTGTTGTTCAGCTCGTGCAGGCCGTTCACATCCACATAGACACAGCTCAGGGTGTTGGAACAGCGCAGCGGATATTCGTTCATGTGGTTCTCGTAGGCGTTGCGGTTGGGGATCTGAGTGTTCAGGTCGGTCTCTGCGATGACCTTCAGCTTGCAGCGCGCGACGACATTGTCCGTCAGGGCGCGGATATAGTACGTGGAAAGCACACAGCCCATCAGCCCGAACAGGACGGCATTGAATACATCCATGGGCACGAGGGCCGGGTCTTTGAAGGTCACAGAACAGCCGATGAACAGCGCTTCGTAGATCACCGTGCGCAGGATATTCCCGATGGCCGGGCGGGTGAACAGCATGGGCAGCACCACCGCAACGACATGGAAGCAGATGGCCGGTTCATCCGGGTAGGCGAAGCAGCCCAGATAGAGGCTCAGCAGATAGCAGCTGCCCAGAAAACTGTCCGCACAGATGGAAAGGACGATGTTGCTGTTCTGGCAGCTCTGCACCGTGCACAGCAGCACCAGCGCACCAGCCAGCGCAATGATGTAGGCGATGAAGCCGCCTGCCAGCGATTTGACGGCGCAGCACACCGCCAGCGCCATGAGCAGGAACACGATCTCCACTGTGAGGAAGAAGAAGAGCTTTTCCAAGTTTTCCTTCCGGATCTCGTCCCGGCAGTTCCGGTAGACATCCGGCATCGCGCCGCCATAAAACAGGAGATTGCGCAGTTTTTCCATTGGCCTTTCCTCCTCAGCGTGCGGTTTCGCAGTTTTCTATGCACTCTTACCAGTTATTGTATCACACAGAAGAAAGAAATGGAAGTTTTTATCTTGTTTTTTTATTCCGCAGCGTGGTATGCGTGCAGATAGACCTTTTTTCGCTCGGCATCCAGCTTTTGGGCCAGCACTTTGCAGAAGGTCTCGTCCCGGAACAGCGCCACCACGTCCGGTGCATAGCGGGTGCCGCTCTGGGCCTGCAGCTCCCCCACCAGTGTGCGCAGGGGCTTGGCCCGGTTGTAGCAGCGCCCGATGTTGTCGGTGGCGGCATCCAGCGAGTCCGCCACGGTCAGCACATCCACGATGCCCTTGATGTCCTGCGGGCAGGGCGGCACATCTCTGGGGTAGCCGCCCTGTCCGTTGTAGAAGCAGTGGTGATAGAGCGCCGCCGGGGCCAGATGCTCTTCGTACCCGGCCTCCCGCAGCAGACTGCAGCCAATGACCGGGTGGCTCTGGATGCAGCAGAATTCTTCCTCCAGCAGGCTGCGGCTGTTGGTGTCGATGTACATGATGACCGCGCTCTTGCCCACATCGTGGTACAGGCCGCATTCATAGGCGGTCTGCAGCAGCTCCGGCTTCCGGGCCTGCACTTCGGCTGCGGTCTTGCAGCCCAGCAGGCCGATGAGGGCGGCGGGGTCGGTCTCTACCATCCGCCGGAGCAGCACTCTGGTCAGGTGCGCCACCATCGTGGAGTGTACATAGGTCGGCTTGTGGCCGAAGAGAATGCTCTCCAGGATCTTGCGGTTGTCTATTTCCTTGGTATCCGACTGCGCCGTGATGAGTTCCCGGATGGCAACGCTGGCCACGCGGGGGTATTCATTGCCCGGCATCTCGTCCAGATACCGGTGGGCCGCTGCCCGCTCCTTTGCAATGCGGTCAGCCAGCTCGGCGCGGTCCTGCTCGCTCAAAAATGCTTCATAATAAAAGAGATAGGCCGCACCGGTCAGGTTGCGGTTGATGCCGTCCGGCGAATAATCCTGTTCGCCGGTCTGGCTGATGATCTCCAGCAGATCTTCCACGACGGCGCGGGCCGTGCCTTTTCCGGCATGGTAGAGTGCCGCATGGTAAAAGTAGCTCACCCGCCAGTTCTGCTGGCGGGATTCCTCTCCTGCGTTCTTTTTCTGATGCTCGTAGACATAGGAGGCCGACCGCAGCACCCGCTCTGCGACCTCAGGGTCATTGCAATGGCGCAGATAGGCCATCAGGGTTATCTGGTCCAGGTGCATGGAATAGGTGAACCGTGCCCAGGGGATGTCCGGGTCCAGCTCCTGGTAATAGGGCGATGTGATGATGCCCATCGCCAGGTCGAACAGTTCCATATACCGATGGCAATCCTCTTTCGTCTTGCGCGAGACCTCCAGCCGGATGTTGCCCACACACCGGATGATGTACTGCCGGGTCTCCTGGTCCAGCTCTTCATACCGGGCAATGTAGTTGGCCCCCTCCAGAAAGAAAGCATGGATGCGCGGCCACAGCAGGTTGACGTCGTGGTCCTCATCCCGCACATTGATATAGTGCAGGGTGATGCCGTTGTAGTACAGCTCCCGGACGATCATGGGGACATCGTCGCGGAAGCGGGCCGCCTTCAGCAGCAGCTCGTGGATCTTGTAGGCCACGCCGCAGTCCTCGCTGTTGGCATAGTTGAACAGCCTGCCCGCCGCCTCTTCCAGCTCGGCGATGTCGCTGTCGGACAACGTTTTCGCATCCCGCGTGTAGACCAGCTCCCCCAGCAGGGCGTTGTTCTCCTTCATCAGGTCGAAGCAGCACACCGCGTTGCCCTGGATCGCCTCCAGCAGGAATTCCGGAGCCGTTTCCGGCGGGAACTGCGGGCGGGAGAGGGTCCGCACCCGGCGAAGATTCTGGATATAGCGCTCCCATTTCTGCCGATTCGACTCTTCCATCCGGACGCATCCCCTTTCCGCTCAAAACTGGAACCTTTTTGTAAACGTTTCAGGTTTTATTATACGGTACATTCTGGGAAAAAGCAATCAAATCCGACCAATTGTTACCCCCCCCCGACAAAAAAATTTACGTTTTTTGAGCGGAAGTGGAAGATTTTTCCTTATTATCTTAAGTTTCCAGCCAGTTTGCTTTCCATGCGTAACCCACCATCATCAACGCACCCAGCCCCCACGAGACGGGATACAGCAGGAAGATGCCGTCGATGCTGGAAAAGAAGGGCAGCACCCACTGGATCCACCCGATGCGGAACACACACAGCGAGACCAGCAGCACCACCATAGGCGGAATGGTCTTGCCGGTGCCGCGCACGGTGCCCGCCAGACCGTGCAGGATGCTCAGCTCCCAGTAGAAGGGGCAGAAGTAGTGCATGGCCGTGCAGCCAAAGGCGACGACGTCCTCTTCGTGGGTGAACAGGTGCATGATGGGGTCCTGGAAGGCCAGCAGCAGCACACCGGTGAGGATGGTGTAGACGACGCCCATGCCCAGCGTGACCCACAGGCTCTTCTTCACGCGGTCGAGCTTGCCCGCGCCGAAGTTCTGCCCCACGAAGGTGGTGGCCGCCATGCTGAAGCTCATGATGGGCAGGATGTTGAAGCCGTCCACCTTCATATAGGCCGCGAACCCGGCCATGGCGGCGGCACCATAGCCGTTGACGCTGGCCTGCACCAGAATGTTGGACAGCGAGATGACCATATTCTGGATGCCGGTGGGCAGACCCACCTTGATGATGCGGACGGCCATTTTGCCGTGCACCCGGATCTCTCTGGCTGTCACGCGGTAGTCGTCCTGGACCCGCATCAAAAAGCGCAGCGCCAGCACACAGGAAACCAGCTGGCTGATGTCGGTGGCGATGGCCGCACCGGCCACACCCATCCGCAGCCCCGCGATGAGCACGAGGTCGAGGAGGATGTTCGTGCCCGATGCGATGCCCAGATAGAGCAGCGACCGCTGGGAGTTGCCCGCCGCATTCAGGATGCCCGCCGCCATGTTATACACGACGCTGAACAGCACACCGCCGAAGTAGATCTGCATATAGGTCACAGCGTCCTCCAGCACCTCCGCCGGGGTATCCATGGCCGTGAGCAGGGCACGGCTGACAAAGATGCCGCCGATGGTCAGGATGAGGCCCAGAAGCACGGCCAGCGCCAGCGCGGTGTGCACGGCCCGCTGCGCATCCTCGCGGTCCTTCGCGCCAAGATACTGCGCCACCACGACGCCCGCACCCACTGCGATGCCCTGACTGAAGCCGATGAGCAGGAAGATGGGCGAGCCACTGGAGCCGACGGCTGCCAGCGCATTGCTGCCCACAAAGTTGCCGACGATGATGGAGTCGGCGGTGTTGTACAGCTGCTGAAGCAGGTTGCCCAGGATCAGCGGCACGGAAAACAGCAGGATGCTCTTCCAGATGCTGCCCTCCGTCATCAAACGGGTCTTTTTCTTCTGCGGTTCCAAAACGGTTGCTGCCACGATGTTCCTCCTGAAGTCTCTCGCTTTATTTAATATGTATCAAATAATTTAATCTTACAACCATTGGCCGCACTTGTCAAACAAAAGCAGAAAAAACAGGAAGACCGGCCCTCCGCTGCTTGCAGAAGGTCGGTCTTCCTCTCGTGCTTCATGATCCTCCGGAGAACGCCGAGGTTTTCTCGTTTCCTTTGACCATCAGGCCATCTTCAGGACGCCTGCCTGCACCAGACGCTTGCGCAGCAATGCGCCCACGATGCAGGAGACCACGATCTTGGCGAGATCCAGCGCGATGAAGGGATAGACGCACACCGAGAGCGCGTAGCCCAGCTCACACTGCATTTGGAACACGAACCATGCCGTGCCCAGCACGTAGCAGGCCGCGTCGCCCAGCACCAGACCGATGCCGGAGACCACCGGATTGCCGTTGCTCTTCTCGATGAACAGGCCGCCAATGAGCGCCAGCAGCAGGTAGCCCACCAGATAACCGCCGGTGGGGCCGGCGAGCTTGGCCAGACCTGCGCCGTAGCCGGAGAAGACCGGCACACCGATCAGGCCGATGCACAGATACACCGCCACACTCAGGGTGCCGAACTTGGGGCCCAGCAGCCAGGCGGTCAGGCAGATGACAAAGTTTGCCAGCGAGATGGGGACGGCTCCGATGGGCACCGTCAGCGGGCCAAGAACACACATCACAGCTGCCATCAGCGCCGTGACTGCCATTTGATACGTCGTCAGTTTCTTCTCCATGATTCCCCTCCGATATTCGGGTCGTTATTGTCGTTGTTGTCGGTCACGCTCGCCAGTATACCCCGGCCCGCCGCAAATGGTCAACACAAAATTTCAGCCAGGGTTTACAATCCGCGATTTCGCTTGCCAAACGGCCCGCCGCCCACTATACTGGAGGCAGAATCTCCAAGGAGGCGTATCACATGGGCGGAGGACATCTTTCCCGGCCGGATTTCGGGATGCCGCAGCCGGACCCGGCACACCCGCTGACCGAATTTTACCTGCTGCTCCAGCATGGGCTGGACCGCGAAGGCGTGTTTGCGCTGCCCGCACTCTGGGCAGACTTTCAGGCACCGGCCCGGCGCATCTACGCCGACGAGGCCGAATCCTTCCTCACCCTGCGCGAAACGCCCGGCGCGGCCAGCACACCCCTGCTGGCACCCCGGACTTTGCAGCTGCTCTACAGCAGCCTTCACGTCCTGCCCGACGGCACCCCCGCCGCCCTGCTGCTGACGGAGGAATGCACCCGCACGGTGTATGCGGTGCAGCTGTTGCCGCCCTTCGTCTGGGAAGACCCGCTCCCGCCCCTGCCGGACTGCGCGGCGGC
>ENA-UOJJ01001467-UOJJ01001467.1-human-gut-metagenome-genome-assembly--contig:-CS66-NODE-1467-length-34516-cov-8.551058_pt1 | contig 34516 bp, 44 predicted proteins | sample MGYA00242343_ERZ723890 | MGnify/ENA metagenome assembly ERZ723890
GGTGTTCTCTCCGTATTCGATAGCGTCCGCATAGGGAATGGTAATCATCTTGATAGTTAACTGAATTTGCCTATACACGAAGGCCCGCCGAAAGGCGGGCTTTTTCTTATGCTGAAAAGGAGGACAAACCATGAAAAATCAGATTATTCCCATCAATCGCAGTGCTGTTATCGACGATGCGCTCATTCGCCTCGTCAATGAAAATCACGACCGTTCTATCCGAGAGCAGAAGGAACGTCGCGATAGAGAACTTTGGGAGCAGCAGATGAAGGTTGCCCGCAGACGGAAAGTGATTCATCGTTTTATGAATAATCTGTTTTACACGCTGCTTGGCGTAGCTCTGACGCTCAGTATGCTGGCGTTCTTGCTGTAAGGAGGAACCGAGGATGACAGGCCGATTTATGGATTTCAAAGCGTGGTTTGATACCGAGCTGCGAAAGTACCCGATGATTGCAAAAAGCAATCCGCTCTCGCTCAACGAATTGTGTTATGTTCTTCGCCGGAGCGGAGCTGATTACTCGGTAAACTGGCGCACCAATACAGGGTTCAGCTCTATCCCCTCTGTACGTGAGGCGTTTATTCCCTCGCGGGACCTTACGATGAAAGTGAGTCTCGAAGGATATGACGAAGATTTTTTGGACGGAGTAGTTTACCGCAGTGTAATCGTTCGCATCGTCAGTAATTCTGCATTGCGGGACACAGTTGAAAAAGCGGTTGCTGACTGGAAGCCAGAGCTGGATAGAATCTGTACCTTGCTGGGCTGCTGTGAGCTGCTGGCTGGGCTGGCAGAAGAATCCGCTGAGCTGGCACAGGCGGCGCTAAAACTGCGCCGCACACTCGATAAACGAAATCCCACGCCGGTGTCGATGGCAGAAGCCTCTGACAGACTGAATGAGGAGTTCGCTGATGTTATCCTTTGTGCTGCCGCTCTTGGCATTGATGAAGAAGGCGTTGAAAGATATGTCAGACAGAAAGCGGCACGTTGGACCACAAGATTGGAGGGCTGAAAGATGGGTGAGAAACAGTTTGCGCCGGGTACGTCGGTGTGGGTTATCGAACGAGATGAGGATGATGAGCCGTGCAACGTTTCCGGTTATGTCTTTCTTGCAGGGGTTGGCGATTACGTCATTCTGTCTCCGTACATCTATGAGGTTGAAGACATCGAATATCTGATGGAGAGTTACCGCAGAGGCACTTGTGGGGGCTTCGACGCAAGTTTACCAGTGTTTTTCGAAGAAGACTGTTTTTCAACGCAAGCAGAAGCAAGAGAGGCTTTTGTTGCGGAAGGTGGTGACAAGGATGGGCGATTTCATACCGGAACGTCCGCTCGAACCGCCGGAAGATAAAATCTTCGGTTACTGCGACCACTGCGGTGGTGAGATTTATGAAGGCGAGGAAGTTTACGAAATTGAGGGCGACATCATCCACGAGGATTGTTTGCTGGACTATGTGAGGAAAAACCTTGCGGTTAGAAAGGAGGCTGTGAATTATGCAGAGGCTTATTGCTGACATCAAAAGCGAGATTGCAAGCCACCCTGCCCGTTCAGCGTGGGATAAGGGCGTAAGAGAATACGCAAAGGATTTGTTTGATGGCTACGTTGAGGGTCGGCATTTATCGGATGACATACGGCTTGGCAAAATCACAGAGCAAGACCTGATGAACGGTGCCAAAAGCTGGGAGCAGTTCAGCTACGGCGGCTGCGCCGAAGTTTACGATGGCGACATTTGCGAACGGCTGTGCAGTCCGTCAGAACAGAAGAAAACGAAAGGCGGCGAGCTGAAGCTGCACGGTGAGGAATGGCTTGACCTGCAAGCCAAAGCCCTGCGGCAAGCAGCGCGGCTTGTTGTTCGCACTGTGAACAGGAGGGATTGAGATGGGAGAACGTTGGAACAAGTACATCCAGTATCTGCGCCAGTGGGTAAACGACCACGAGGGTATGCAGTTTGCTGGTTGCAGCCCTGCTTGCTTTGATGAGTGGTTAGACAACGAAGACGAGGACGAAGATGAAACTGAAAACGGGGGTAGGTTGATGTCAAAAGCCGAGGCATTTAATATTATTGCAAAGCATATCTACGTTGCCAGACGAATGTATGCCGGTGATAAAACAATCATCATTCTTGCCTATTCGCTTAATGAAGCAAAGGAAAAGGCTTTTGAATACTTCGGAACTCAGACTAATCACGTGAATAAACTTGATTCTACGGATGACCCACAGGTATTCGAGATTTGAAATGCCGAGAAGGGAGGAGTGCGGAATGGTGAACCGCAAAACAGCCGACCGCATTATTGTGCGGAGCAACGACCGGATGAAGATGGTCATTGACTGGTACTACGAGAATAAAGGCTGGCTTGACCGCGAGGAGTTCCACGCTCCGATGGAAGCCGGTGTTGTAGAATTGCAGGGTGAGAGGATTGAGTTCACGTTCGAGAACAAGAATGGCAGTGTTGAACTGGCGATTTTCGCATTGGAGAAGCCAAATCTTCCGGCGGTACTCACCTTTCAGTATGACCCGCAGACGCAAGAGATAACAGAGCGTCGTTTCGCAGACCATCTTTCGCAGGAGCGAAAGGGAATGCTGTCAGTTGTTCTTGGCTTCGACCGCACCGATTGGAAGGAAGCTCTGAAATATCATGCTCTGATGCTGTTCATGGCGTACTACCACGAAATAGTTGAGGTTGAGGAGCGTACAGTCAAGCCCGCCGCAGTCCATGCCAAGAAGAATAAACGGGGCAGACGCAGACCACAGCCGCTTATCAGACGCGCATACATCGTTGGAGAGTTCGATAGCAAGACACTGCCGCACCCAGACGGAATAAAACGGCAATACACGAAACCAGAACACGAGGTCAATGTCCGAGGCCATTTGCGGCATTACAAGTCTGGTAAGGTCGTGTGGATTGAACCATCCGTCCGGTATAAAGGGAAGACTCCCCAGAAAAAAGAATACGAATTGTGAGGAGGACAGATTCATGGATATTGGAATAGTCGTAGCCACGGCGAGTGAGATGATGGCGCTGATGGACACCTTCGCCCAAACGCACTGGACGCAAGGGGTAGACGGTTTCACAGTCAGGCGCTTCAACATTGGCGGGAATTATATCCACGCAGTTGATTGTGGCGCAGGAGAAATCAACGCTGCCGCAGCCACGCAAATGCTAATCACGGGTTGCCGATGCCGCTTCATCATCAATTTCGGAGTGTGTGGTGCGCTGATGCCGGGTCTCAATATTGCAGAGCCGGTCATCGTCAAGAGCGTTGTTCACTACGACCGCGACGTTTCCGCGGTAGATAGCTGCGCTCCTGAAATGTACGAGCCATTTCGCTCAATTTATCTTCCTGTCACAGCCGAAGTAATAAACGCGGTGATGGAGGAAACATCCATCTGTCCTGTGGATTGTGCATCAGGTGATAAATTCATCGCTGGTGAGGAAGCAAAACGCGCCATGTATCTCAAATACGGCACAGAGGTTTGCGACATGGAGGCGGCGGGTGTTTTGCTCACAGCCCACCGAGCTGGGGTTCCGGTGCTGATTATCAAATCGGTTTCGGATGGCAGTGAGGGCGGCGGAGACGAATATTGGAACAACGTAGACATCGCCGCTAAAAAGTGCGTCGATACGTTGACAAAAATACTGGATGGAGGAAAACTGAAATGACTGAGTTTATTAAGTTTATCTTTTCGAGCTTTTGGATTTGGCTCGGATTCATCACGTTGGTAGCCACCGTGCTGAAATATCTGGTCGATGCGATTAAAGCTATCCGCAACACGCGGAATGTCAAGATTTTCCGCTTCGAGGATGGTCGGCAAACCATTGAAATCGAAAATGCGACCAATAGGGATGTTGCAGACGCTATTTGCGCATCCAGCGACGATTGCGACGTAACAGAAGGGAGATGAAAAACATGATTAAGAATTACACGCCGCTGCCCTTCGAGGGCGGCAATCCGCTTCCTGCGTATGTTGACAACGTAAGCGAATACGAGCTTGTGGCAACAGTACCGGGAGGCTACAAAATTACGCTTGCGAAGCTGACAGTCGGGGATTCCAAAAGTGCAGGCAATCCTCTCGCCCATGCGCTGTTTGAAAGCTTTACAGACCACGGCGAGCGGGCAAAGGTCGCAAGAACCCGCGTGAGCGGGTACGACCGTGAGTTCATCGCAGTACGAAGCGCTATGAGCGAGGCAGGCGTAGAGTTTCACCCAGCGCTCTCCTGCCCTGCCGAAACTATTTTGGAGGCTCTGGGTGAGTGGTTCAAAGTACAGAACCCAGAGATTGTGGAGGTCTCCGTCGTGTCACAAAGCTGTCATTGAGTTGACGTATAGGAGGTGGTATAATGATAGCATCCGAATTTATAGTTAAACACCCGCCCATGCGCCTGCGCTTGGAAATTCGGAAGAAATGTAATTTCTTCTGGCTACGAGATATTCAAGCGGTGGACATCTCGCAGTGCTGCGCGAAATGCTTCATCGGCGGCAAGGACAATCGCGTCTACTACGGGACGCTGCACAAGTCTGAAGCCGTCGTAGACATCATAGTGAAGCAGAATCCCCGTGCAAAAGCATATTATTTATGCGGACTGAGCGATGGGTTTGTGTGGGAGCTTAACACTCACGTGGCTTTCGTGCCGGACAAGGATTCGGAAATCCACATCGAGAATGATAGAATCAAGCTCGATATTACAAATGCACGGCGCATTCACTTTTGGGATTATGTGCCGAACCCACCCGGAATTTACACGAAAGAACAGCGGACCTGCCGCAACTGGATATTCGCAAACTATCTGAAGGACGGGATGCCATTATGATTGTGAGCGCGAGTAGACGGACGGACATTCCTGCTTTGTTTTCCGAGTGGTTTTACAACCGTGTTGGGAAAGGATTTGTCCTCCTTAGAAACCCATATAACCCTCTACAAGTCGGGCGTGTATCACTCACGCCCGACAAAGTAGACGGGTTTGTTTTTTGGACGAAAAATGCAGCACCCATGCTCAGCCGTATTCACGAGCTGGATGCGTTCAAGTATTATTTCCAGTACACAATTACGCCATACGGACGGGATGTTGAAAAGAATATCCCCGACAAGAACGAGGTTGTGATACCGGCTTTCAAGAAAATCGGGGCTGACAAAGCAATTTGGCGGTACGACCCGATTTTTATAAACGACAGATACACTTGGGATTACCACATTCGGGCGTTCACGAAAATCGCCGAGGCGTTGGAAGGTCATACGCATAAGGCTGTGATGAGCTTCGTCGATTCGTACCGCACTGTTGACCTGCGCCCTCTGAACATTCAGCCGCTCACACCAGAGCAGCAGAAAGAATTGGCACAGCAGCTTTTTGAGATTGCCGCACAGCATGGCATCGTTCTCTCCTCTTGCGCAGAAGACTTGGGCATTCCCCATTCCTGCTGCGTTGACGGGAAAATGTTCGGCGTCGATAAGCTGAAGGACCGCAATCAGCGAGGGCTGTGTCAGTGCGTTGAGAGCGTTGACATCGGCGCGTACAGCACTTGCAGAAATGGCTGCGCATATTGCTACGCCAACCACTACGGTTACGTACAAGACCCACCCGATGTAGATTGCGACTTGTTGGGTCCGCCCCTTACAGGAAATGAAAAAATCAAGCAAAGGAATTGATATTATGATTGAAAAAGTAAATCCGTCCCACCCGGACAAAATCGCTGACCGTATTGCGGGAGCGATTGTGGACTTGGCGTACCAAGTTCAGGAAGACCCCAAAATCGCGGTGGAAGTCCTCATCGGGCATGGCGTGTGCCACGCTATTGTTGAGACTTCCGCTCCGCTCCTGATGCCGGAGGTAATCAGAGCAATTCATAACGCTATTCGCCGTATCGCAGGTCTTGTTCAAATCGACCTTGCCATCTTTCCGCAGGACGTTCATCTTGCGACTAACCAGAGTGAGGGCATTCGCTGCGGCGACAACGGTATCTTCAAAGGGATGCCATTGACAGAGGAGCAGAAACAGCTTGCTGAAATCGCAAAGACGGTCTATGAACGCTTCCCCACGGATGGCAAGTATATTTTGGATGGCGAAAAGCTCATTATCTGCCAGAGCAACGCTGACAGCGGAGAGTTGGAAAACGCCTTCCCTGAGTACCGAGCCATCGTGAACCCACTCGGTGATTGGACTGGCGGTACAGATGTTGACACTGGTGCAACCAACCGCAAGCTCGGCTCTGACATGGCTGATTCCGTAACCGGCGGTGGGCTGCATGGCAAGGACTTGTCTAAAGCGGATGTGTCGGTAAACATCTATGCTTTTCTGAAAGCGCAGAAAACAGGCAAGCCTGTTGAACTGTGTTGCGCCATTGGCGATGATACCATTGACGGTAAGCCCTACAGCGAAATTGTAGAGCAAGCCCGTCAATTTATCCAGTCCGTTGGAGGCTTTGAGGCTTTCGCGGAGTGGGGGCTGTTTTAACGGATAACTGAATACCCGATAAATCTGGGAGCCTTCCGTTTACTTGGTGAAGGCTCCCTTTTTTTATGTTTAGATGACAAGGAGGACAAAGTATGGAAATCGTTTACAGAAAGGTAGACGAACTCGTTGAGTACGAGGGAAACGCCCGAAGAAACGATGCTGGCGTCGCAAAAGTCGCTGAGAGCATTCGAGAATTCGGGTTCCTTAACCCAATCACGATTGACGCAAACAACGTCATCATTTCGGGTCACACAAGGCTGAAAGCAGCGAAGCAGTTAGGGCTTACTGAGGTTCCCTGCATCGTTCAAAATCTTTCAGACGAAGATGTGAAACTGGCCCGTATCATCGACAACAAGAGCCACGAGTATTCTACGTGGGATGTCGGCAAACTGCATCAAGAGCTGAGTGGCATTGGTACGAACTTCAAAACAACGTTCTTTACCCCCAACCGTGACCGCAAGTTCTTTACAGAGAACAAGTTCCTCATCTTTGGCAACAACGAGCTGCCAATCACTGAGGAGGAGTACAGCCGCTTGAAGGCGGTGTACGACGCCTACATTGAGAAGAATAAGACGTACCTCGGTTTTGTCTTATTCCTAACGGGAGGTAAAGAGGAATGAACATCAGAGAGATTTCTACCGCGCGGTTGAGAGAGTATGAAAACAACCCACGTAATAACGACCTTGCTGTTGAGAAGGTCAAATACAGCATCGAGCGGTTCGGCTTTTTGTTCCCCGTTGTCGTAGACATGAATTACGTCATCGTTTGTGGTCATACAAGGGTACGTGCCTGCCGCGAGCTTGGCATTCAGTCCGTTCCCTGCATCATCGCCGATGAGCTGACTGACGAGCAAATCAATCTGTTCAGGCTTGTAGACAACAAGACCAGCGAATACAGCGATTGGGATTTTGAGAAGCTGAAAAACGAGCTGTCTCTTGTGGATTTAACACTCGACAAGAACCAGCTCCTGCTTGACCGCTTTGAGTTGAGCGCAGAGGTATTTGACATCGACGCAGAGCAGGCTGAAATCAAAATCCCGGCATTCAACTTCATGGGCGTGAATGACCGGCCCAAACCCAAAAAGCCTACGGTCAGTACCATTGTTGGACCCGAAGATGAGGCGGTTGCTGAAGATGGTGACGTTGCAGGCGTTCCCGCATATGCAGAACCTGAGCGCGCAGTTGACAGCCCCGCTCCTGCGTTTACTGCCGAGGCTACACCGGAAGGTACGCACATCGAGGTGCCTGAGACTGCCGGGGCTGACGCACCCAAGAAGAAGGAATCCAAGGCAGTTTTACCGTTCTGCCAATTCAGATTCGGTGATGTGTCTTTCTTCATCTCGCAGGTTGAGCTTGACCGCCTGAATGAGAAGTATGCGGAGTATATCGACACTGGCGCAGCCCTGTCAGAGAGCTTCGCAAATTATCTGCTGAAAGGAGTTGAGAACTGTGATTGACTTTGTTGAGAAAGTACCTATTGACTTGGTAACGGGGTCGGAGTACAACCCCCGCTCCATTACGCCAGAAGCGTTGGAGGCGTTACAGTACAGTATTCGTCGTTTCGGAATGGTGAAGCCGCTGATTGTCAATGCCTCAAACAACGTGATTACCGCAGGACACCAGCGAAAAAAGGCTGCAACTGCGATTGGGCTGGAATACTTGCCCTGCATCAAAATCAACAGCCCGAACTTGCAGGATGAAATTCTGTTCAACTTGATGCACAACTCGATTGAGACGAGCAAAACCACTGTCCGAATTGAGGAGTTCACAGTGGGCGATTATCACTACTGCCCTTCCGACAAAATCAGGATTGAAAGCGAACCGAAGAACGTTCTTATCTGCTCCGAAATTACGAAGCTGATGTCTCGTTATGGCGAATGGGGCAGCGTCGTGACTGACGGTGATGGCAATGTCATTTTGAACGCAGAGTACGCTTACTGCTCCAAGAAGTTGGGCTACGGCGTTCTGAGTTATGCAATTCCGAACGAAGATGTAGCCGAGTTCCTTGAGTGCATGGGCATTGAGTACGGCAAGTACAATTTCGATAACCTCGGCGTCAAGACCTATCATCAGTTCTTGGCGCAGCCGAAGCGTCTGAGTACAGATGGGAGACAGTCTAACTCCTCCATCTTGTACGAAAAGTACCTGATTCCCCGCTTGCAGAGGTCGGACAGCATTATCGACATCGGTGCGGGGCGCATGGCGTATGTTAAGCTACTTCGCTCCAAGGGCTATAACATTCATGCTTACGAACCGTCATTGATGGTAAAAGGCGCAAACAAGCTGGACATGAAGGGCATCATCGCAAATATCCTTCGCGCAGAGCGGCAAGTCAAAACGAACGGCTTGTTTGATTACTGCGTGTTGGAAGCAGTCATCAATTCCGTCGTGGATGATGAGTTCGAGAAAGCCGTGCTTACCGCCTGCAACGCCGTGCTGAAAGCAGAAGGTACGCTGATTACCTGCACAAGAAACCTCGCCTACGTCGAAAAGGCTTACGACAAGACAAAGCTGTCTGCCGGAGCCGGTGACTGCCTGTGGTATCTTGACGATAAAAACTACACGCTCGGCGTAACCAACGGCATCGTTTTCAAGCAGAAGTTCCACACTCGCGAAAGCTATGTGGCTCTGCTTGAGAATTACTTCGATGACGTTGGTGTTCTCGCCTGCAACGCTGGCTATATCTACTGTGCTTGTACGCACCCGAAGCAGTTACCGCGTGAGGTTTATGAGGAGTATCTGGAAAAAGAGCTTAACATTGAGTACCCCGGCGGCTTCAAACACAATAAGCACGTGGGCCTGATGACCGCCTTAATCGAAAAGGTTGAGGAGAGGTATGGCTAATGAAAGAAAACGGAAGGACTTGTTTGAACAGTGGGTAGAATCCGGTGAGGTAGAAAACAATCTCGCCATCATCCAATCCCTGTCTATGCAGGGCAAGTCGATGAACGAGATTGCGAACGCCTTTGACATTTCGAGACGGACGTTACAGAACCTTCAAAAAGAGCATCCCGCTTTGGAGAAGGCGATTAAAACAGGGCGTCTTTCTGTTGTGGCTATGTGCCAGAACAAGCTGATGGAGCGGGTATCAAGCGGTGATACGACCGCAATTATATATGCGCTGAAGGTGTACGGCGGGGAGTTTTTCAACGACCGCAAGGCTGTAGAGGCGAAAATTACTGGTACACCCGTTTCTGTTCAGCCGCAAGTCCAGATTTACCTGCCGGAAAGAGATTCGGAGGCAGGTGAATGTGGTGAAACGAAAAAGTGAAGCGAATAACAAGCCCGTCATAATCCGTCCGCAGGCAGGTAAGCAAGAGCTTTTCCTACGTTCTCCTGCTGACATCTGTATTTATGGCGGCGCTGCGGGCGGCGGCAAGACCTATGCACTTTTACTGGAATGTCTAAGGCATATCGACAACAAGCGCTTTGAGGCGGTCATATTCCGTCAATCCCGCCCGCAGATTATGAGTGCTGGTGGATTATATGCCACAAGTCAAGAGATTTACCCGTATCTGGGCGCAACGAGTGTTTTAACTCCAAACGTCCAGTGGCGGTTCCAATCCGGGGCGAAAGTAACTTTCGCTCATATGTTTTACGAGAAGGAGAAGTACAACTGGCAGGGTGCGCAGATACCGCTCCTGATGTTCGATGAACTCGTGCATTTTACGGAGAGTCAGTTTTTCTATATGTTCTCCCGAAATCGTTCTACCTGCGGCGTGAAGCCGTACATTCGAGCCACCTGCAACCCTGATGGGGAGAGCTGGGTGGCTCGGTTTATTGACTGGTGGATTGACCCCGAAACGGGCTACGCTGACGAAAGCAAGTGCGGAAAGCTGCGCTATTTCGTCCGTAGAAATAACATCATTCATTGGGCGGACACGCCGATGGAATTGTATGAATCATTTCGGCTATATACACCAGAAGAACAGGAGGATGTCAAGTCTGTTTCGTTTATCAGCGCGAAGCTGACAGACAACAAGGCTATGATGACCCACGACCCCGGCTACATGGGTGCGTTGAGAGCGATGTCAGAGTTTGACCAAGAGCAGCTGTTAAACGGCAACTGGAAAATCCGTCGCTCTGCCGGTCATTATTTCAAGCGCTCTAAAGTTGGGCAGATATTCCGCTCTGTTCCCACCGATATTGTCAAGTGGGTCAGAGCTTGGGACTTGGCTGCAACAGCACCCGGAGAAATCGACGAACAGGACGGATTGCCGCAGGCACTCCGCAGGAACAGCCGCAGTGATGACAGCGCATATACCGCCGGTGTATTGCTCGGCAAACGGCGTAACGGGCGCATATTTGTTGCGGATGTGATAAATGTCCGTGAAAACGGGGCTGATGTACGCCAGCTTATCAAGAACACAGCCGCAAGCGATAACGCTTTGTATGGCAACGTGACTATAAGATTGCCGCAGGACCCCGGACAAGCAGGAAAAGACCAAGCCCAGAGCTTTGTTCGTATGCTTGGCGGCTACACCGTTACCACCTCTCTCGAAAGCGGAGACAAGGTAACACGTGCCGAGCCGTTTTCGTCACAGTGGCTTGCCGGAAACGTGGACGTGAAAGCCGCTGACTGGAATGATGACTATTTCAGGCAGCTTGAAAACTTCCCCGTAGGCAAGCTGAAAGATATGGTAGACGCTTCGGCTAACGGCTACTTGGAACTGGAAAATGAGAAGCCGTTCGGCTTCAGCTTTGGTTGAGGTGCAAAATGAAAATATTCAACATCGAAATCGGAAGGCGGAAGGTGCGAGACGAATATATGGGCGATGCCCACAGCAGTTTCGTTTCGCGCTGGGCAAGACCGCCTTCTATGAACACAGCCGAATGGCTGGAAATGTTCTCAAAAAGCCCGCGATTAGCGGTCGTAGACCGTATCGCGAGCGACCTTGCCAATATCGGCGGCAAGCTACTGTACGTCAATGAGGACGGTACGGAAACAGAGATTACAAATCATCGTTTTCTCGATTTTATGGAGCAGCCCAATCCGCTGTACGAGATGACGAGTTCAGCCATCTGGCGTCTGCATGAAATCTACCTCATGCTCGTTGGCGAGAGCTTTTTCCTTATCGAGAGGGATGAGCATGACCGGCCTATTGAGCTTTGGAACGTGCCGCCCCATTGGGTAAAGATGACCCCGTATCTTGGAAGCCCCAGCTACACAATTACATCACCCGGCGGTCTGACGATGACAGTACCGGTTGATGATATGTTCGTAATGAAGCAGTTAAATCCGCTCGACCCATTCCTGCGGGGACTGGGTATCGCGGAAAGTATTGCTGACGAGGTTGAGATTGACGAGTATGCGGCGAAGTTCCAGAAGCGGTTCTTCTATAACGATGCCACGCCACCTGTTGTGTTCCTCATGCCTGATGCAACTGATGAACAGCGAAATGCTTTCATGGCTCGCTGGAATCAGAAGCACAAGGGTGTGGAAAACAGCCATCGTGCAGCGGCATTCTCCGGTAATGTGGATGTAAAAGAGCTTGGCAGCAGCAACGGGAAAGAACTCGGTTTCGTTGAGAGTCGAATTGCTATGCGTGATGCCGTGCTGGAACACTTCGGTGTTCCGCGTGAAATCATGGGCATCACTGAGAACAGTAACCGTGCTACCGCCGATGCCGCCCAGTACATTTACGCCAAAAATGTCCTCACGCCGAGAATTAAGATGCGTGAGGAAGCAATCAATAAACAGCTACTTCCGCTGTTCGGTGATAACCTCGTGTGGCGCTTCGACCCGGTAATCCCTTACGACAAGGACTTCGACAAGGCAAAGGCCCTTGACGCATACAACGCTGGCCTCATTACGAAGAACGAGGCTCGCGAGTTGTTAGACCTGCCAGACACCGAGGGCGGAGACGTATTCAAGGTTTCAATTAACGACCTATTCTTGTCAGAAACTGATGACCCGGCAGAGGTATCACAGTCCATGCTGCAAGATGATTTGGTTATCCCGGTCAGCGGTGAATACGGCGAGAAGGCACGAAGGGTGAATCCAACCGCACTTCTTAGGCGTGAAGCCCAAGCAACGGTAGAGAACGTGAGGCTCTTTGAAGCGGCGGCAGCGAAACATTTTGCGAACCAACAGGCAGCGATTGCATCTGCGCTCGGCTTGACCGAAAAATCTGACGGACCAGAGCTGTTTTCTCCGCTGGAAGGTTATTTATCAGCCGATGGCACCTTCGACCCAGAACTGTGGGCACTGCTTCCCGAAATTGAGCAGCAGAGGCTTGCAGAGGGCATCGCCGCTGGGCTGCTCGACTGGAATGCAGAAGCGGAAAGATTATCAAAACTGTTTATGCCGTTGTGGAAAAAGACTTATGAAGACGGCGTGGCGGTCAGTGAAGAAACGTATTCCCTGACTGGCATTGAGCGGCCCGAATTTGTATCTTCCGCTAAAATCAACGGTGGTAAGCGCATTGTAGGCATCGAGCGGTCTACACGGGATAAGATTGCAGCCATCATCGCCAAAGGCGTTTCCGAGGGTTCCAGCCAGACTGCGCTGAAAAAAGCAATCCAGACAGAAATGAAAGATGCTTCTAAGGCACGTGTAAAGCTGATTGCTCGGCAGGAAACGATGACTGCGCTTGCGACTGGACAATTCGACATGATGAAGTCCGCAGGCGCTACTACAAAAACGTGGCATCATAGGCCACAGAAGAATCCGCGCGACGGGTCGCATGGACCAAACCATGTCGCCTTAGAGGGTGAGACAGTCGCTATTGACGCGAAGTTCTCAAACGGTCTCCGCTTTCCGCGTGACCCGAATGACCCTCGACCGGAGGAGCTTATCAACTGCCGGTGTTACCTGACATACGGCGGTTTTTAAGATTGCCCTAATCTCTGAGGAAAGGAGGTAAACCAAATGGCTAATAAGGGAAAACGAGCTTCTGGTGCTTCACCAGAGCCGGAAGCCTCTACACGCGAGTACAAGGCTTTTAAGTTTGAGTTGGAAAGCGCTGATGAGAACGGTGAGTTCTCAGGGTATGCCGCTGTGTTTGGAAACCGAGACAGCGGAGATGACATCATTGAGAAAGGCGCGTTCTCCAAGACCATCAGGGAGGATTTTGACCGCATCAAAATCTTGGCGCTGCACAACGATTGCTGGCTTCCCGTCGGCAAGCCGCTCGAACTGCGCGAAGACGAAAAGGGTCTCTACATCCGGGGCAAAATCAGCGACACATCTATGGGGCGCGACATTCAGACACTGATGAAAGACGGTGTTCTGACAGAGCTTTCCATCGGCTATGACGCTGTTGTTTTTGACTTCGACAGTGAGGCTGGTGTTCGCCGCCTGAAAGAAATCAGGCTGTGGGAGGTTTCGGTCGTTACATGGGCTATGAACGACCAAGCCAAAATTGATGAGGTCAAGTCATTGGCGGAGGCTTTGCGAACCGAAGTCAAGGCTGGCAAAATTACCCGTGCAAGGCTGGATGCCTTGAAGCCCTTTATCGCTGTGGTACGAGAACTGGCTGATATTCTCAGCCCGTTTTTGGAATCTACGGCACCGGAAGACCCACCGGTACAGAACAACATCACGCAACCCACGCAAAAAAGTAAGCAGAAAAAATCATCTGGGATTGTCTTTGAGATTGTCCCCAATAACAGGAGGTAATACAAAATGAAACTTACTCAGGAACAGCTCGCCGAACTCATCGCAAAGGTATTCGCGAGCATCAACGAGAAGCGCAAAGCTCGTAAGGAGGGCGGCGAAGACCTGCCCGAAACCATCGGCACCGAGGAAATCATCTCTGAGGTCGGCGCGATTCTGAACGATATGGGCGACCCTGCTGGCGAGGGCGAAGGTATTCCTGCCGCTGCCGGTGAAGGCGAGAAGGCTGACGAGGGCGTCGGTGAAGGCGATTGCGGCACCGCTGTTACCCCGGAGTTCATCGCTAAGGTCATCGAGGCTCTCGGCGGCATTAAGGCTGCTGAGGGCGCTAATGAGCAGAAGACCGGTGAGGGCGCCGGTGAGAAGAAGTCTGGCGGCCCTTCCGGCACCAGTGAGCGTAGAAGCGAGCCTCAGCGTAAGTACGCCAACCTTTTCATCTCTACTGGCGCTGCCCGTGATGGTGGTATGAACAGCGGCTTCAAGACCCGTATTGCGTCTATGTCCGCACCGGAGCGTCGCAAGACTGCTTTCGGTATGTTCGGTCGTGCGGTCAAGTGCATTCATGCCTCTGGCGGTGACGCAGAGAAGGCGGCTTTTACTGCCGAGCGTAAGTTCGGCGACGCTGAAATGGCGCATGAGTTCAAGGCGCTGTCCGCCACCTCTCCTACTGATGGCGGCTATCTTGTTCCCGAAGTGTACGCCAACGAAATCATTGAGTTGCTGTACCCTGCAACCGTGATTTATGCTCTTGGCGCACGTCGTTTGGGCATGGCGAACGGCAATCTGAACATTCCCAAAATCAAGACCGGCTCCCGCGCTCTGTTTACGGGCGAAGCTCGTGCAATTCCCAAGACCGCGCCTAAGTTCGGCAACCTGAAGCTCTCTGCCAAGAAGCTGACTGCCCTCATCCCCATGAGCAACGACCTTCTGCGTTCTACCAACTTTGACAACGATGTCATCGTTGGTCAAGACATTACCAAGCAGATGGCTCTGGGCGTTGATTACGGCGCATTACTTGGCACTGGCGGCGAGTTCCAGCCCCTTGGCATCGTGAAAAACAAGGGCGTTCTGAACATCGACTGCACCAAGCTGGATGCCGAATATGCGACTGCCGCCGGTGTTTTGACCGCAGCCTTCCCCAACTATCTTGTCGCTTCTGTGCTGAAGAACAACGTGTACGCCGATGGTCTGGGCTTCGTGTTCAACACCAGCGTCGAGCAGTTCTTCAAGTCCCTGCGTGACAACGTGGGCGGCTTCATCTTCGCTGAGGAGATGAACAAGAACGGCACTTTGGTCGGCTATCCTTACCGCACTACCAACCTGCTCGAAACTACTGGCGGTCAGACCCAGATTATCTTCGGTAACTGGAATGACCTCGTTATCGGCGAGCAGGGCGCTCTGGAAATCGAAACCAGCCGTGAGGGTTCTTGGACTGACGATGCGGGCAACCTGATTTCCGCCTTCGAGAATGACCAAACCCTTGTCCGTGCTATCAACAACGTTGACACCGGCCTGCGCCACGACGAGAGCTTCGCTGTAGCTTCCAAGGTCGCTGTTCCCGTTTAATCGAGGAGGTAATCAGCTATGAAAAGAGAACTGATTCAGAATGTTAAGGTGCAGCCCTATACCTCCGGTGATGCCATTGAGAGGACTTGCTTCCTCTCTGGCATTATCGGCGTGGTTATCGGCACTGCGGGCGCACTCACTCTCACCATCACGCACAGTGATGACGGAACCACCTTCGAGGCTGTGACCGACAAGTTGGTATTTCCTGAAAAGCAGACCGAGGGCGGTACTTTCACCACTGAGGAGTTGGCGAAGGACGATGTTGTGAATATCGACATTGACCTCGTTGGCTTGAAGAACTTCGTGAAAATCACCGCATCCGGTGCAGCGGCTACCGGAACTACTCTCGCTATCGCGCTGGGCGACAAAAATGTCCAGCCCGTGTAAGGAGGGCTGCGCTATGCCAAGAATTTACAAACCCGTAGGACCGTCCAGCAATAAAGCTGAAACTGGTCCGTCCAGCAATAAGTCTGCGGCTCCCGCGCAGGAAGTAAAACCTGCCGAGAGCGGCAAAAAGAAAGGCAACAGCGGCGAAGTGTAATCGCCGCTGTCCTATTTAGGAGGTCTATATGCTTGCAGAAAACGCATTAACAACCCTTGATAGGATGAAGCTGATGCTGGGCTTGTCGGACATCGAAGATGAACGAACGGACGAAATAGTCACACTGCTGATTAACAGAGCATCTTCGTGGATTGAGCGTCAAACTGGCAGGCATTTAGGCAAGCATTCGTACCGGCAGTGGTACGATGCGGACGGTCAGCAAGAACTCGTCACGTTAGAATACCCCATCATCAGCGTCGAGTATGTCAAAGAGGATGGTAAGGAAGTTGACCCAAGCCGATACGACTATGCTCAGACTGGAAAGGTGGGCGTTATTTACCGCGACGAGGGCTGGCTAAAAGCCGGGTATCGCAGAGGTCTGGCCTACGACATTGTAGCGCCAAAGAGGGTCATCGAGGTTAGCTACACGGCTGGTTATGTCCTGCCGAAAGACGCTACAGACGATGACCCTCAGACACTGCCTGCTGACCTCGAAGGTCTGCTGTGGGATATGGTTTCCCAAGCCTATACGAGCCTGCAAAACGGTTCGCAGGGCTTGACATCGTTCTCCATTTCCGATGTTACGTGGAACTTTGATAAGTCTACACCTGACACGTGGACGCAGCTCATCAGCTTGTATCGGAGGTATTAAGATGGACACGAATGTAATTCTATCCGACTTTGAGCATCTGAAAGCTGCCTGCCGTGAAATGTCTGGTAAGAAGATTGTTGTCGGCATCGTCGGCGAGGCAGATTCCGAGGTTTTGAAGATTGCTCACGCGCATGAGTACGGAACAGGCAAACTGCCGGAACGTTCTTTTATCCGCGCGAGTTTTGATGCAGACCAAGAGAAGCTGGGTAGCATCGTAACTGGTGCTGTGAACAAAGTTCTGTCCGGTCAGATTTCTGCGGACGCCGCCGCGAACTCCATTGGAGCGCAGGCTGCGCAGTTGGTGCAGAACTTCATCGACGATAACCGGGTAAAACCGCAATCGGACTTCTCCAAGAAAACACAACACACAACCCTATTTGAAACCGGTACGCACATACGCGACCGTATCGCCTATAAAGTGGAGGAATGACCTATGCTCTATGCAACTCCGAAACTTCCACGGGCGCTGTTACACATATTGACAGTTACCAACCGCACTTTTGTAAAAGGTCCGGGTGGGCAAGCAAGACCTGTTGACGAGCCGGTGAAGTCCTTTTGGGGCGTAGTTCTTCCTCTCTCCAACTTAGATTGGAAGCAGCTACCAGAAGGTTCATACACCCAAAACTCACAAAAGCTCTATACGGATGACCCGATTGATATTCAGCCGGGTCAAATCATTCGCGACACTTATGACGGGCAGCAATATACCGTCACGCAAAAGCTATCGCACAACTCCATCCACCCTATGCTTCGGTTCCTCGTAGAAGGGGTGGTAAAGAAATGACGTTTGAGCAGGCCCGTAATGCGATTGTGTCCGGCTTGGAAGTCCATATCGGGCAGCCGGTAAATCTGTCTGAGCAGATAGCGGATATTCCGCAGTACCCATACTGCTACTATAGTGTTTTAGCCCCGCGAATATCAGAACACTCATTCGGACTGCGAGAGGTGCTTGATACGGAACGCGGGCCAATGCTCATCCGTTCTGAGCCAGTAATGGCAACCATGTCTTTTACCTTTTGCAGCGAAAACCGCGAAACCGAGAACGGATATATATTCGGTGAAGATGAGGCACTTGCGCTTTCGGAAAAGGCTCACGGCTTTTTCCTGCTCAATGCGCACAACATTCACACCGAGTACGGCGACATTGTAATCAACAATGTTGGAGCTGTTGCGAATCGCACAGGTTTCTTCGTTGAAGATTCTATCCGCAGATACGGTTTCGACATTCGCTTCTCATACGTGCGAACCGACGAGATGCCAACTATCACGGTGTCAAATCCGGGAAACCCGATAGGAAGCGCCCATTCATAAGAAGGAGGAAAGCCTTATGGCAAAAGATGTAATCGTCGTTGTGCAGCGCGACGCACTGCCTAACGACAAAGAAAGCCTTGACATCCTTCTCGTGTCTACCACCGGAGCTTACCCGGTCGGCACGTATAGGGATGTAGCAAGCGTTGAGGCTGTTTACGGTCCCGACGGTCCTTGTCCCAACGCCAAAATCGTTCGCAAGGCAACCACCCTGCTTAATCAGGGTAAGACCACCCTTGCCGAAACCCTTGTTGGCAAGTTCAAAATTGTAAGTTTCGAGCCGCCCAGCGCGTCTCCTGCCACTCCTGCTACATTCATTCTTGACCTCGCAGGCGTAGAGCTTGCCGAAGCAATCCCTGCCGGTACGAGCTTGTGGGTCAAGATTGAAGGAGACGATGACGCTGTGGTTGAGCTTACTGCTGCTTCCGAGGTAACGGACGCTACGCAGTTTGCTGCCCTGTTTGACAGCACCAGCTTCACCAAGGGCGGCAAGACTTATGCTGCCGCAGTAGATGGCAGCACTGTTATCTACACGGCAACTGTTTCAGGTGAAGCTGATTCCATTCCTGAACGTATCAGCGTTTATGCCGATGAAGCTATGGCGCAGGAACTGGCATTGCTCACTTCCGCCGAGGCTGAGTTCACCAATGGCGTAGACGCTATGAGTGCTGCGGATAATTTCATCGAAACCATCAAGCAGTTCCAAGCCGACATCGACAACGATTGGTACTACCTGCTTACCGACCGCGACAGTGACGAATATGTCACCGCTCTCGCGAAGTTTGCGGAGGCCAGCGAACCCTCTGAAGCAGAACTTGGCGCTGGCGTGGAAGACCACCGCAAGTTCTACATGGGGCAGACGAGCAACAAAAACTTCGCCAGTATCACCGCCAGAGCTGCTGTCATTTATACGGAGGAACAGTATCTCAGTGAGGAGCCTGATGCCTCTTACACAGGCAACGTCGGGCCTTTCTACCCGACCAGCGTGACGTGGAAGTTTAAGCGTCCGCAGGACGGTAACGCCCCTACCAGCGCTGGAACGAAGCTCATCTCCCTGCCAAAGCTCACTGAGGGCGAGCGAAATCAGCTTCTCGAAAACCACGTGAACTTCCTTACGGAAGAATACAAACGCCAGTATGTGAAAGACGGCACCTGCCTTGACGGTGAGTTTATCGACGTTGTGCTGGGTGGTGACTGGATTGCAAAGCGTATGCGCGATTTGCTCTACGAAATCCTGCTTACCAATGCCAATATCAACTACGACGATGCTGGATTCGGGCTTATCGCTACCGCTGTGATGCAGGCGCTTTCCGAAGCTGTTGACCTGAATATCATCGCGGTAGACCCCGAAAGCAAAACCGGTGTGTTCTCGGTTGTTGTTCCGAAGTACGAAGACAGTACAGAAGACCAGCGCCGCAGCCGGACGATGCCTGACATCACTTGGGAGGCGTTGCTTTCTGGTGCAATCCATCATGTCAAAACCAAGGGCGTACTCCGTGCGTCGCTGTAAGGGAGGGATGAGCTATGCTTAAAACTTACGACCCGTTGAAGGTCAACGTTGTTTATAACAACCGGCAGCTCCGTATGTTCGGCGAGAGTCTGTTCACTCTCGCGAGGGATGAAGCCAATGTCACTCTGAAAAAGGGTGTCAAGGGCGACAGCACCTATATTCGCAATGCTAACAAGGCTGGTAAGCTGACCATCACCTTGCAGCAGGAATCTCCCGATGTCGCATATATCGAATCCTGCGCAGAGAGCGGCGTGATGGCAAACCTTGCAGTCACAGACGCCAACGATGGCGGCTCTATGTTCTTTGCACAGAACGTAATGATTGAAAAGCTGCCTGACAGAGCGCGCGGGAAAGATGCGGCTGACGTATCGGTCGTGTTCATTATCCCTGACATAAACATCTAAGCTGGCTGAAACATTGAGTGAAACATTTTCTTCAAAGTCAAACATTAGGCTGGAAAGTCGAAGTTTAGGCAGAAAATTCAACCCAATGTTTCAGCCCCGAATGTTTCAATGTTTCGGCTGATGTTTCAGCAATGTTTCGGGCAAAAAGCCCGTAAATACAAGGGTTTTTACCCCTTTGAAACATTGAAACATTTATTTCTATTAAATAGAAGAATAGAGGCATTAGGGGATATAGAGAGCAGCACGTATATCTCTATACTCTCTAATCCGCCTAATCTGCGCACATTACGCGCGCGCGAAATCACCGAATGTTTCAGAAGGAGGAAAGCCTTATGGCAAGAACAAAAACTGTCACCGTGAACGGTGTTGACTATCAGCTTCAGAGCGTTACCTTCTCTTGGTACTCCAACCTGACAGACCTCTATATCAACCCCGCAAACGGAAGAAAGAACACGGCAAAATATGCGGACGCTCTTATCAAGGGATGCGTCACCGCCCCTGCGGAAGTGGCAAAGGGCGGCATCCGTTACTTCGACGAGCAGGAGGACCTCGCGACACCGGGAGAGCTGGTGCGCGAGATTGAAAACTTTCTTGCGGAGCGAAATAAATCCTAAAGACGCAGAAAAAAGGGCGCGAAGAAATGAACGCCTTTGGCGGCTTGTCTTTTGCATGGGAGGTATCAGCTATACCGAATTAAAAACGATGGACCTGTTTGAGTTCTCCGAAGCCGAACAAGCTCGCCTTCTGTGGCAGGATGAGTGGAACAAAAAATAGCCGAAGGGAGGGATGATTTGTGGATGAGGCTCGCAACTTACAGTACAGTATCAACGTCACTGCTAACACCTCGCAAGCCGAAGCGGATATTCGTAATATTACAAGCAGTCTGGGCGACTTGCAAGGAAGCGGTAGTCGGATTACTGTTGATGCCGATACGTCGCAGGCAGAATCCAATCTACGCAACGTCACGAGCAGTCTTGGCGGTGTGCAGACGCAGGCTGGCAGTGTTGGCGCGGCTTTCCGCAGTTCATTCCTCGAAGGAATTGACAGCGGTAACAGTTTTACATCATCGCTGAAAGCTGGCGTTGGCGGTGCATTCTCCTATGTGGGTGGCAAAGCCAACGAATTCAAAGATAACGTTGTGTCGGGTGCGCAGAGTATCAAAAATGGCTTTGCGCATCCGATTGAAACGATAAAGAGTGGTCTGGGTAATGCCCTTCAACACGCAAAAGACCGCTTCATTGATATGGCGCGCGGAGCGGATGAAGCTGCGGACAGAACCGATGAGGTTGGCGATTCCGCAGGCGACGCTCGCCGCGATGTTTCTGAGCTGGGAAACGCCGCAGAGGAATCTGGCGGCAAGTTTGAAAGGCTCGGCGGCATCCTAAAAGGTGCTGGTGCAGCTATCGCTGCTGTTTCCGCTGCCGCTGCCGCCGGTGCGGTTGCTCTTGGCAAAGAGGTCGTTTCTTCCTTCGCTGATTATGAACAGCTCGTTGGCGGCGTTGATACGCTGTTCGGCGATGCGTCGAAGACCGTTCAGAACTATGCAGCAAATGCCTTCCAGACATCGGGTATGTCTGCGAACAGCTACATGGAGCTTGTTACCAGCTTTTCATCGAGCCTGATTAAATCCCTCGGCGGTGATACTGCAGCGGCTGCTAAAGCGGCAGATGTGGCAATCACGGACATGGCGGACAACTCCAACAAAATGGGTACGAGCCTCGAATCTATACAGAACGCCTACCGTGGTTTTTCGATGCAGAACTATACGATGCTCGATAACTTAAAGCTCGGTTACGGCGGCACGCAAGATGAGATGGAGCGTTTGCTTGCAGACGCTGAGAAGCTCTCCGGTGTAAAGTACGACATTTCTTCCTTTGCGGATATTACCGAAGCCATCCACGTTATTCAGACTGAGATGGGTATTACTGGTACGACTGCGAAGGAAGCTGCCGAAACTATAAGCGGTTCTTGGGCAAGCACCAAGTCTGCCGTACAAAACCTGATTACAGGGCTTGGACGTGCAGACGCTGACCTCGGTATGCTGGTCGGCAACGTCGTTGAAAACTTCGGCAACGTGGTTGATAACGTCGTACCTGTTGTGGAAAACATGGTAAATTCCATGCCTGCCGTGATGGATGCGCTCATACCGGCAGTTGGCGAGTTGCTTCCGAAGTTATTAGGCATCGTTGAATCCTTGTTCGGAGAAGTGCTGAACGTACTGCTTGAATTGCTGCCGGAGTTAATTCCTGTGGCGGTCGGGGCAATTACGACCATAGCTGGAGCGCTTGTTGAAAATATCCCGTTGATACTGGACGCAGGCTTGGAATTGGTGAATGGGCTGCTGAACGCAATCGCTGAGAACCTGCCCATGCTTGCGGAAGCGGCAATCAATATTGTCACTACTCTGGCTTCGGGTCTGGGAGAATCGTTGCCGGAGCTACTTCCGGTGGTAATAGAGAGCCTCACGGTCGTAGTGAATACGCTCATCGAAAATATGCCAATGTTGCTTGACGCAGGTATGCAGTTGCTGATGGGACTTGCACAGGGCATCATGGACGCTCTCCCGATGCTCATTGAGCAGTTACCGAATATCATCACTGGTATTGTTGGATTTATATCTGAGAACTTGCCGATTATTCTCGAACAGGGCGGTCAAATATTGATGACCCTTGCAAGCGGCATTCTGACAGCGCTCCCGATACTCATTGAGCAGTTACCGAATATCATCACTGGTATTGTTGGATTTATTACCGAGAATTTGCCGGTTATTGTGGAGCAAGGTATAAACCTTATTGTGCAGCTTGCGGCCGGTATCATTCAGGCCATTCCACAGCTTGTGGCGCAGCTTCCCCAGATAATCTCTGCGATTGTCAGCGGTCTTGGCTCGATGATAAGTAGTATCGTTGATGTCGGCAGAAATATTGTTGAAGGTCTGTGGCAAGGAATTCAAGCAATGGGGTCATGGATTAAAGAAAAAGTATCAGGCTTTTTCGGGGGTATCGTTGATGGCGTTAAAGGCTTGCTCGGTATTCACAGCCCGTCAAAGGTATTTGCTGACATCGGCGACAATATGGCTCTTGGCCTTGGTGAAGGCTTCGGAAACTCTATTAGCAGTGTTACGAAGGACATTGAAAAGTCCATCCCGACTGAGTTTGACCCACCGACGGTGAAAGCACCGGAGGCGGTTAATGCCGTTGTGCCAGATGTGACCTACCATGTCAACCCAATAGTCGGTGATGTGAATACACCGAATGTTTCTGATGTGACATACGGCGTAACGCCTGTGGTTGGTGACTTCAACCCGCCTGACGCTTCTGCGCCAGAGGGTGAACCAGAAGACGATGATAACCCGAATGTCACGGTTCCCGACCCTGATACGTCGGGTGGAACTCCACCGCCAGCTTTTGCGCCGGTTATCCAGATTACCGTCAACGGTAACGCTGATGATGAAACGGTGGAGAATCTGCGCATCTCTCTCCGAGATGAAGTGCGCGAGCTGTTCAGAGAGTTCCGCGATGAGGAACGCGAACAGATGACGCTGAAAAACCAATACGCTTACGGATAAGGAGGCACGAATATGGCTTACACGCTTACCGGAAGGAAAGGCGGCACGGTCAGATTCGTGCCTTTCGATACCGGTGTTGTGGAAAAAGAAAGTGAGAGCTACAGCAGTTCTGTAACGTCCAATCCCATTGAGGATGGCGCAGACATCAACGACCATGTAAACAATGCGATGGGACAGCTTACCATATCCGGTACGATTATCGGAGGGGAGCGAGCCATCAACGCATTGAAAACAATGCGGGATTCGCGGGATATTCTGACCTATACCGGAGTGACACGGTTAAGCGGGCTTGTGTTCACAAGCCTAAAATTCGACCGCTCGTATAAGAACAAAAACGGTGCTACGTTTTCTGCTACGCTGAAACAAATTCGGACCAGCTCGTCCGAGTATGTTTCTATGAACGGGGTCGAATCCATGACATCGCAGGACGCAGGCAAGAGCGGTAATGCGCAGCTCGCAAAAACTAAAAACGCAGGCCAGAAGACAACAGCAATTCAGACTGTAAGCGCCGCCAGCATTGAACGACATCAGGCGGCTTATTCAGGCGGCAGCAGCTCCGCCCCGTTGACGCGAAAAACGGGCGGCTACAGCGGCGTGAGTAACCGAGTAAATATGCTGCAATAAAAGGAGGCGATGTGTATGGCATTGCAGCTTATTGAGCTGAACCAAGATGTGGAATACATCGACATTGATGCCTCTAAAGTTCCGTACTCTTTCAGCGTCAAGTTGACTGATAAGACCTTTGTGTTTGAGGTGAAGTATAACGAAATCGGCGGTTTCTACACGATAGACCTTTACGACCTCAACGGTAACGTTCTTGCATTTGGAGAAATTGTCCGGTATGGACGAGCACTGTTCAATGTCGTAGAAGATGAGCGTTTTCCGCTCCCTGTCATCATCCCGTATTGCATCACAGATGAAAACATCTCGGAGGTGACAAAGGATAACTTCGGCAAGGCTGTAAAGCTCTATCTCTATGAAAGGCGGGTGGAATAATGGCTTTCTGGATAAGAGACGCCAATCTTACGATTGGTCACAAAAAATACTCCCTCGGTAGCTTGAATTTCACCTTTGAGGTTCCGTTTGAGGATAGCGATGAGCCGCCGGTGGCAACTGTGACAGTTACGAACCTTTCCGCCTCAACCCGTGCAAACATCAAAAAGAACGACCCTGTGGTGTTGAATGCCGGTTACGAGGGAGACGTAGGGTGCATTCTCATTGGAAAAGTTGTGGGGCTGAAGCACAAGCAAAACAATGTGGACTGGACTACCACAATTACGGTGCAGCCGAATGCCGACGAAATCCTCGGACGCATGATAAACAAAACTTATGCGGAGGGCAGCAAGGCATCTGCAATCGTCCGCGACCTGCTGAACATCTTCGGCGTGGAAGTTTCAAAGTGTGAGCTGTCCGTAGACCAGACCTACCCGCGCGGGCGTGTGTGCCGTGGCAATCTGAAGCAGGTGCTTACTGAAATCGTCGTGGAGGAATGCAAGAGCCGCTTCATTATCAGAACTACCGGGCAAGTTTACATTACGAAAGCTGACGATGGAATCAACAATGGATTGACACTGACCTCTGCGACAGGGCTTCTTCGTGCTGACGAAGAAAAGGTTATCTTTGAGCCAGAAGGCAAATCCACAAAAGATAGCACTGACGATGACACAGTTTCCCGTTCCTGCCTGCTCAACTATCGCGTTGCGACTGCGGAAGTAGTGAAAATCAAATCCAGCAGCCTCAACGGACGGTACATTGTGAAGTCTGGTAAGCATTCCGGCAGCAGAACTGGCAACTGGGAAACCTCGATGGAGCTGAAACCCTATTAGGAGGTCCACATGAATAATTATGAATACCAACGGGCGCACGACCAGCGCCTCATAGCTTCTGTTAGTGTGGCGGCTACGGTACAGGTCACGAAGTTTGATAAGAGCAAAATGACTGTGAATGTGCAGCCGCTCTCAAAGCATTTGCAGAACGGTAACTATGAGAGCCAGCCACCCATATTGGGGATTCCCGTTGCAGTAACGCGCATGGGCGGTTTTATCCTGCGTCCGTGGATAAAAGAAGGCGATGTCGGTCTTGTGGTCTACTTAGACCACGACCTTGACAGCACGGTAAGCGGTGGCAAGGAAGCCGAACCGCAGACTACACGAAACCATTCTACCAGCGATGCGGTTTTTATCGGCGGCATTGTTTCCGGCGGTTATACGGTTGCAGGACTGCCTGATGAAAGCCTGTGCTTGGCTGTAGAGGATGGTAGCATCTATGTTGCTGTCAAAAAAGACGGTATCGAAATCAAGGGTGATGTCTCCGTAAATGGTTCGATAACAGCAACTGGCGACGTAATTTCTGAGAATGGTATAAGCGGTGCGCATCACACGCATACCGGATGTCAAGGAGGCAGTACCGGGCAGCCAAGGTAAGGAGGAGGTATGATTTTGGACAATATGACTCTGTTGATAGACCCCGAAACCCGTGATTTGGTTTTCGATGACGATGGCTCTTTCAAGAAAATCTATGACCGGGACACCACGGTTCAGAATGTCCGTCATGCGCTCCTGACATGGAAAGCTGAGTTTTTCGCAGATGAAACGCATGGCACGGATTATGAGCGAATCATCGGGCGAAATCAGAATGAGATTGACAATGAAGAAATCAAAGAAGTCATACGTGAAGCGGTTTTCCAAGAGCCTGACGTTTCGCGGATTGATTCAATGACGGTCAATTATGACCGTCGAAATATTACAGTGGAACTGACCGCCACCCTTGTAGATGGCGAAACCATAGCATTGGAGGTGACAGCATAATGGCGAAAACAACGGATTGGGGCTTGACTGACGCCGGTTTCCGACGCCCGACATACGCAGAGCTGCTTGATGCGCTCGAATACAAGGCGCGTGAGTTGTTCGGCTCAACAGCGAATATGACAGTTCGCTCCCCTTTGGGAATTTTCCTGCGGATTTTCGCATGGATGCTCAACCTTCTGTTCTCCACGTTGGAGGATGTGTATAACAGCCGATTCATTGACACAGCGGTTGGAAGCAGCCTTTACAACCTTGGCCGCGCTATCGGGCTTCGACTTCTTGGAGCGCAGAAAGCGATGGGTTATCTGACGTTCTCAGGTGAAGATGGCACGGAAGTACCGGAAGGCTATCTCGCTGAAACGAATGCTGGCTCACAGTACATCGTACTTACGTCAGGCGTGATAATGGACGGCAGTGTTACTGTTCCAGCGTCAGCGGTTCTTGCAGGTCCTGATGGAAACACATTGGAAAACACCATCACGAACATAACAAACCCCAAGACTGGCATCAAAGCTGTTACAAACGAGCGGCCCTTCGAGGGCGGTCGCAACACTGAAACTGATGCAGAGTTTCGTGAGCGGTACTACCTGTCCGTAGACTTCGCCGGTGGCGTGAATATTGACGCAATCGTGGCAGAGATTTACGAGAGTGTCGAAGCTGTCATCGCCGTTACCGGCGAGGAGAACGACACCGACGAAACCAGCGAGAACGGACTGCCCCCGCATTCCTTTGAGATTGTTGCTTACGGCGGTCTGGATGAGGATATAGCTGCCGCCATATTCAGGCGCAAAGCTGCAGGCATTCAGACCTACGGCAACACGACTGTTCCTGTTATCAGCGCGGCTGGTACGACCCATCAAATCAGTTTCAGCAGACCAACTCCGGTCGGTGTGTGGATAAAGATTTTCAATCTTGTGACTGACCGAACATTTCCGCTTGACGGTATCGAGCAGATTAAACAGCGCATTGTGGAGTTTATTGGCTCTGATACTCGCGGCGGGTTGAATATCGGTCAGAATGTCATTTGTGTGGCACTGCCCACAGAGGTTTTCAAAGTCACAGGTGTTGTAGACTTCGACTTGCAAATCAGTGAGAACGGTGAAGACTTCGGCTGGGAAAACATCGTTATTGCCGCACGTGAGAAAGCTGTGACTGACGAAAGCATGGTGATAGTTACATGAAAAAGTACCTATCCGAAATGCTCTACGCGCTGACAAGCGCATACAGCCGAAAAGATTACGATAACTGCCAGCAGGAATTGTCTCTTGAAACGAATATCGGAAAGCTGTTTTCGATATTCGCTTGGGGGCTGGATTCTGTTCAGGAGCAAGCAGAGCTAATCAGGCTGTGGGATGACCTCGACTACGCTTGCGGCTCTGTTCTTGACCGGTATGGTGCAAACTTTGGTGTTAAGCGTATCAGCCCTGACGATAGGTTTTACCGTCTTGCAATTAAAGTGAAGCTGATGGCGCAGCTCTCTGGCGGCGACACCGATACGGTCATTCGAGCTGCTGGCGCTTTGCTTGATGTGGAGCTGTCCGATGTTCTTCTGGAAGACGTTTATCCTGCTAAAATTGCGCTTTATGTGGATAAAAAACTGCTTTCGCAAGATAGGCTCGACCTGATTGAACCAATAGCTTATGCAATCAAGCGCATTCTCGCAGCGGGCGTGGGTATGCGTCTTTACCTCCGAACATACCGGACGTACAAGCAAGACCTGATTTTCCTGCGGTGTGGATATGCTGACAGCGAAATCGCTGCTGCGCCGGTCAGCCAAGACCGCGAACACGTGAAAACGTGGGGTGTCAATTACGGAGGATTTGCGGGAGCGGCCTTCGCACCGCCCCCGTATAGCGAAGATAAAACAGCCCGGATGCCCGTCCAGTTTACGCAGGGAGCCGTTCAAACTCCCAAGGTGAGTGGTTATCCGCCTGATGCCAAAAGAGCGCATAGAGGCCGTCAGAGCGGCGCAGGAGGGGCTGTTTATCACACGCACATCAAATCCAAAAGAATTGACTAAAAGGAGGAGCGATTATGTCTAAGTATGAAGACGGGAGCTACGGTTCCCTGACTGGTGTTGCTCTGATTGGCAAAGTCCTCGCTGGCCGTTGCGTTATGAAATACACGAGGGCTGCTGTCGGAAATGGGGCAATACCCGATAGAATGACACCGAAAACAATGACGGGTCCGGCAGGGTATGTTATGGACGCTGTGATTGCGGCTGTAACAAATCCCATAGACGGTGAGTGCCAAGTAACTGTTCAGATTAAGAGCGACAACGTGGAGAAGGGATTTTACGCGACGAACATTGTTCTGTTCGCGGAAGACCCGGATGATGGCGAGGTTGCATACACATACCTCTCCCTCGAAAACGAGCCTGAGTGGATTCGCCCTGCAAGTTCCATTGTTGGTAAGCTCGCAACGTTTGACCTTATCGCGGCTGTCGGTGATGTCGATGCCGTAACTGCGGTTATCGACCCCGAAGCCATCGCCACGGTTGGGCGAGTAGAACAGATGCTGGCGGACCACAATGCCGACCCGAATGCGCACGGCGGGAATCTCGGTAACGCCGGTGTTGCACACGTAGAAATCACGATTCCTACGGTTGGCTGGAACAGCAGTGAGAATCTTGATGATGCGGAAGACAGAGCCTCTGGCGAGCTGTATTTGGACATCAGTGTTCCAGATATTGCAGCAGACCTGACGCCGAATGTTATTCTGCATAAAAGTGCCTGCGGAGTTGCCAAGGCTGCCGGATTGAGTACATCTTCCCGTACTCTTGATGGCGCTTTGCGGCTCTGGGCGCAGCAAGTGCCTACGTCCGACATGGCAGCAACCTTGGTGCTTATGTCTGATTCTGGCGGCATTAACGGAGGAGGTGGAAGTTCCTACGTGTTGCCAGTGGCAACAAAAGACCGTCTTGGCGGTGTGAAACTCGGAGACGGATTCTCTACCGCGCCGGATGGCACACTTTCGTATGCGGGTTCCGGCCTGCCTGACGAATCCGTTGTGACAACCGGAGATACGGAGGAAATGTTGAATGAAGTGTTCCCGCCGGAAGACAAATCACAAAATTAAAGACAGGAGGAAACAGAAATCATGGCTTACGACGAAACCAAAGTTGTAAACGTAAAAGCCCTGAAAGACACGGCTTCTCGCATTAAAGTTGAGTATTTAGCCGCAATTTCCAAGGCTGGTCACGCCCGTTTTCAGGTTGCTGAAGCTGTACCGGAAGCGGCTGTGGCTGAGGACAACGTGTTGTATCTCGTAAAGAACGACACGACTAATCACTATGACGTGTATGCCCTGATTGACGGTGTGGTAGAACTTTTGGACGATACCACGGTCAGTTTGGAAGGCTACGTCACAGACGAAGCACTGGAACAGGCTCTTTCCGGTGTTGGCGGCGGAGCGGTGTATTCTGCCGAGAAGACAAGCCTCGATGCCTCTGATGATTCGGTGATTACTGGGTTTTTCGGAGACGCAGACGCGCCTACTCCCAAAGCAGGCGATATGTTTGTCGTTGTCACTACGGTCGATGCTGTCACCTATGAAATGACAGCTTACCGTTACAACGGTACGAGCTGGGTCAGCATCACAGGTAATGTAGATGCTGACAAGGTTATCTTGCAGGAAGACATCACCCTCGCCGGAGACTATACGCAGGTCGGCAATCTGAGCAAGACTGCCAATGGTACTGCTACACTGGCCGCAAAGGGCAAAAGTGTGGCGGAGGTCTTCACCGAGATTCTCTCTAAGCGCTTGCAGCCGAGCATTACCTCGCAGCCGAGCATCAGCGGCTTTAATCTGTCTGGGGCAAAAGCTGTGGAAGCAGGTACGGCTATGGATGTGGCGAATTACACGGCGGGCGATTTGAATGCCGGTAGCTATCAATATGGTCCTGCCACCGGCGTTACTGCCACAAATTGGACTGTACAGCGCATTACTGACGCAGGTACAGAGCAGATTGTGAACGTAAATACAGTGGCATTGGCAGCTGGTTCCGACAACAACGGCGGCTCAGGGTTCATCATCGGTGATAACGGTGGCGAGAATGTAGTGTCCAGCTTGAAATACAAGGCGATTGCCAACCACAGCGCTGGTGTTACTGCACATGACAATCTCGGAAGTGCCTCTAATCCTGTGGTATCGATTGCCGCAGGTACGAAAGAGAAAACCACAAGCGCCTACACTCCGTTCCGAAATTATTTTTACGGGGCTACTGCAGATAAGCCCGCACTCGACAGCGCTTACATTCGCGGTCTGACTAAGAGTGGAAAGGCTTACGCGGCTGGAACTATCACAATCAATGTTCCTGCGGGCGCACAGCGCGTCTGCATCGCCTGTATCGGCGGTAAGACCGGCGTGAAGAAGGTTATCAACGAAACTGCTATGAACGCCGATGTGACCAGCACTTTCGTTAAATCTACCGTCGCAGTCGAGGGCGCAAACGGCTATGCTGCCAAAGATTATAACGTGTGGGTATTTGAACCTGCCGTTCCGTATGAGAATGCCGCGACTTTGAAGGTCACGCTGGGTTGAGAGGAGGGAATGAAATATGGCTAAAAACAATACAACGAGCGACTTTGCCTTTATGGAGTTCCCGATGGCCTTTTCCAGACAGGACAGTTTTCCGCTGGATAAGACCTCCGTTTACGGCTCTTTAGCGGAAGCTCAGACCTACGCGCAGACCAGTCCTTTGGCCTACGTAGGTCAGATTCTTTCTGTCGTGGTAAATGGCGTTTCTACCGTGTATCAGATTAAAAACATCGCTGGCGACCTCGAAGCTCTTGGAACTGGCGACCTTGAGGGCGATGTAGATGCTGTTGTAGATGCGCGCGTCGCCTCTGATTCCGAAGTAACGGAAATGCTTACCGATGTTTTCGGCTCCGATGAAGCCGGCGCCTGACACAGAACAAATATAAATTAGGAGGAAAACAAAATGGCATACGATACTGAAAAACTGGTGAAACTTGGTCAACTCAAGAGTCTTGCGCAGAAGACTTCCGCAGAGGTTGCGGCTGTTAAGGCGAGCATTCCTACCAAGGTTTCTCAGCTCACGAACGACAGCAACTTCCAGACTAACGCGCAGGTGGCTGCTGCCATCCAGCAGGCTATTTCTCAGAGCGGACACGCCGTTTTCACCAAGGTAGCTGCTGTTCCAGCTGTGGCTGATGCCCAGACCAACACCTTGTACCTTGTGATGAACGCCGACACCGGCCATTACGACATCTACGCAAAGGTAGATGACGCGATGGAGCTGTTGGATGACACTACCGTTGACCTGACCAACTATGTTGAGAAGGAAACCGGTAAGGGCCTGTCCACCAACGACTTTACGGCTGCTGAGAAGGAGAAACTGGCCGGTATTGCTGAGGGTGCCAACAAGTATGTTCACCCCGCCCACACCGCCGCTGCCAGCGGTCTGTATAAGGTCACTGTTGACGCGCAGGGTCATGTGACTGCGGTTGTTGCAGTTACCAAAGCTGATATTACTGCTCTCGGCATTCCTGCGCAGGACACCACCTATGCTCCTGCTACCACTAAAGCGAACGGCCTCATGTCCAAGGAAGATAAGGCTAAGCTGGACGGTATCGACATCGCGACCGATACCGAGGTTACTGAAATGCTGGATGAGGTCTTTCCTGCCGGTGAATAATCACAGTGCCTAAAAGGATGAGCTGGGCGGGTTGTGGTGGGTATGCTCATTCTCGCGGTATCACACAGGAGGTGATTAACTTTGAGCGTTACAACGCTGAACCACATGAAATCACTGGCGCTGAGAGCAAAAACAGAAATTGCTCAGTTGGCGCAAGTTACTGCGGAGGCCATAGAAGAAGTTGAGGGCTTAAAGCTGGATAAAACGCAGGAGATGTCCGCAACGATTCCAGTATCGGGATGGCTTACCGGAACAGGCAGCTATCCTCGTTATTACGACCTTACCGTTGCTGGTATTACGGCTGCGGATGAGGTGCGCGTCTATCTTGCGCATGATTCTATGCAGACTGCGGTTAACTGCGGTATGTCCTCTACGTGCGAAACCTTGGCAGGAAAAATAAGAATTCGAGCTAAACAGGTTCCGGCTTCTGCCCTCTCTGTAAAGTATCGGATTGAGAAAGGAAAGGTATAAGTTTATGGCTTATGGTTCTGTAAACGTACCCGGAGTAAGCGGTCCTGAACTCGAAGCCGTTAAAGCCATCGCAGACAGCGCACTTGCGAAGGCAAACGAGGCTCTCGAAAGCGGCGGCGGTTCCGGGTGTGTTTTGAAAATCACTTTTGATGCCGCCTTTGCTGGTAACGAGTACACGGTTTCTGACGCCAACGGTGTTGTGAAAACCGGAACTGTACCACAGGGGCTTGTTGAATCTGTCAACGTAGATGACTGTAATACGCAGTATACGATTAAGTCTACGGCTGACGGAGTGGAATATTCCAATACGGTTACTACCGGCGCATACTTTGGACAGTATGCCGTTACACTTTCTGTTTTCACCGCTACCATCAAGGTAACGGCTGTGAGTGGCGCAGCAGTCAAAGCCGTATGTGGAAACAGCACATACAACGCAACAGCAAATAGCAGTGGTGTTGCTACAATTATTGTGAAAAAATCTGGCACGTACACAGTCAGCGGTATGGTTTCCAGCGGAGGCAAGACCGCAAGTTCTAATTCTATCAACGTAAATGCCACGACCAACGGCAGTTCTTACAACGCTACGATTAAGTTCATTGAACTGGCGCTCACTTCACCGAGCGGGAGTACCATTACTATTACCAAGAGCGGAGTCACGCTGACCGGTACGAGTACTGGCATCAATACGTTCTACCTGCCAAGCACCGGCACATGGACTGTTACTATCACAAAGGACGGAGAGACAGCAAGTGGTTCTGTCAGCGTTTCTGTATATCAGGCTTACACGCTGGATTTGGCTTTCGTACACATCTATGGCGCAAGCTGGGATGGCACGAGCACGACCAAATGGACCCGTACTGACGAGGCGGCGGGCTTCACGGACCCTGTTCCGTATGTCAAGAACGCGAGCAGCTACAGCTCGCCCTTTGACAACTTGCAACCTTGGGCGGGTATGACAAAGAGCGAGCGTACCGGTGGCACTATGGTTGCCATTCCAAAGTTCTGGTATAAGCTGACCCAAAATGGCGCCGGTATGAAAATCCAGATTGCAGATAAGGCTACTGCCGGGTTCTCTGTTTCACCTGCTCACATAAACAGGGTTGATGGTAAGGGCGAACGCGATGTCGTTTATATCGGACGTTATCACTGCGGTGCTTCTGCTTACAAAAGCGTAAGTGGGCAGAAGCCAAAGGTCAACATTACACGTTCTACTGCCCGTTCTGCAATTCATAATCTCGGTAGCAATATCTGGCAGATGGACTATGCGATGCGCTTTACCATCTGGCTGCTTTACATCGTAGAGTTTGCCGATTGGAACTCTCAGTTGAAAATCGGCCACGGTTGTGGCAATAACAGTGCGGTCGAGAATATGGGGGCATCCGATACTATGCCGTACCACACTGGTACGATGCAGACTTCGCGTGCAACTTATGGCGTAGGCGTTCAATATCGTAATATTGAAGGTCTGTGGGATAACTGCTTAGACTGGTGTGATGGCTGCTATTACAACTCGAACGGTTTGAACATTATTCTGAACCCGAACAAATTTAGTGATAGCGCAAACGGAATGGCGGTTGGAGTGCCGTCGAACGGTTGGCCTTCCGCGTTCACTGTTAACGATTTGGGTGGGTTCCCGAATTTCATTCCGACTGCTGCAAATGGCAGTGGTACTACGTATTCGTGCGATTACTGGAGCTATAGCGCATCCTACCCGTGCCTCTGCGTTGGTGGCGACTACAGCCAGAATGCTGGCCACGGCTTGTTCTGCATCGACTACAGCGGCACGTCGTACTCGAACGACAGCATCGGCTGCCGCCTCCAAGAACTCCCCTAATGGGGGAGTTTGAGGGGGCGAAGCCCCCTCAATAAGACCCGCGCCAGCGGCGCGGGGCAATCGGGGCGGTCTGTGCAGGGGCGATGTCTGTTGGGCTGTGGGTCGGGCGGTGACTGGAGCGGTAGCGCTTAGCGGCCGTG
>ENA-UOJJ01001473-UOJJ01001473.1-human-gut-metagenome-genome-assembly--contig:-CS66-NODE-1473-length-34455-cov-5.460494_pt1 | contig 34455 bp, 30 predicted proteins | sample MGYA00242343_ERZ723890 | MGnify/ENA metagenome assembly ERZ723890
GCTCGGGTCGGTTCTCACACCTGGTACCCGCTGACTTATGAGGAAGAAGGCCGGGAGGTCGGATTCAGAATTTTGTAACAATATTATAATTACATCTGGATTTTTGGACTGAACTGTAGTACACTAGAGCGTGGCAGAGGGCAGAGATTGATCCTCTCTGCTCTGATATATATGTAAAAGGTATAGAATAATATTAAAAGGAGAGTAAAGAAAATGCCGTTTAAGAAAACACCTCAAACATTTTCCGCTGCAATCAAAGCAGTAGAAATCGGCACCGGTGATAAGGCAATTACCATCGGTGGTGAGAATGTACTTCCTCTGTATTCTTTTGATGCAGAAATCGCAAATGCACCCAAGATCGGTGTAGAGATCCTCGACACCGGTTTTGAGAATGCCCCCGCAGGTCTGAAAGCTTTCTATGAAGGATGTACCTCTATGGCAGATATGGCCAAGAAGGCTGCTACGATCGAAGGAGCATCCTTCATCTGCCTGCACTTCGAGGGCGCAGATCCCAATGGTGCAGATCGTTCCGTTGATGAATGTGTTGCTGACGCAAAGGCTGTTGCCGAAGCTGTTGATCTGCCCATCGTTATCATGGGATGCAAGAATAACGAGAAGGATTCCGACCTGTTCAACAAGTGCTCTGAAGCACTGCAGGGCAAGAACATCCTGGTTCTGGCAGCAAAGGAAGAGACCTACAAGGCCGTAGGCGCATCCGCTGGTCTGGCTTATGGTCAGAAGGTTGGCGCTGAGTCTTCCGTAGATATCAACCTGGCAAAGCAGCTGAACGTACTGCTGACCCAGCTGGGCGTTAAGCAGGACAGCATCGTTATGCACGTAGGTACTGCAGCAGCTGGTTACGGCTTCGAGTATGTAGTATCCACGATGGAGCGTATCCGTCTGGCTGCTCTTGGCCAGAATGATAACACCCTTCAGATGCCGGTTATGACTCCGGTTGCTTCTGAAGCATGGAATGTAAAGGAAGCAATTGCTTCCGAAGCTGACATGCCGGAATGGGGCGACGTAGAGACCCGTGGTATTGACATGGAAGTAGTTACCGCATCTGCTGTACTGGCAGCAGGTACGAACGCTGTTATTCTGAGACATCCTCAGTCTATCGCAACTGTTTCCAAGCTCATTAACGCGCTGATGTAATCGACAGGGAAGGAGGAAGAGAACAATGGCATTAAAAGGCTTAGATATTTTTAAAATGTCCCCGAAGACCAACTGTAAGGAATGTGGCGTTCCCACCTGTATGGCATTCTGCATGAAGGTGGCTCAGGGTGCGCTTCCGATTGAGAAGTGCCCTCACATGGGAGCTGACGTTATCGCGAAGCTCTCCGAGGCAACTGCACCGCCTATGAAGACCATTCAGGTTGGCGATTTCAAGATGGGCGGCGAGACTGTTCTTGCCCGTCATGAGAAGACCTTCGTAAGCAAGAACCTGTACGCAGTATCTGTATCTGATTCCATGGAGAATGCAGATCAGGTACTGGCTGACCTGCAGAAGGTTGACTACGAGCGTATCGGCGAGCGCATGTTTGTTGAGATGGTATTCGTTACCTACGCAGGCAACAAGGACGCATACATAGAGCTGGCGAAGAAGGCTGCTGCCGTTCCCGGCCGCGCAATCATTCTGGATGTAAACTGCCCGACCTGCGCGAAGGAAGCTCTGGAAGCTACCAAGGGCGCAGCTGTTATCCTGAACGGCGCTACTGCTGAGAACGTAGAGGAGATGAACGCTCTGGCTACCGAGTACAAGGCTGTTCTTGGTGTGAAGGCTGAGAACCTGGATGCTCTGTACGATCTGACTGCCAAGATCGAAGGCATGGGCAACAAGAACCTGGTTCTGAATGCGAGCACCGAGTCCATCAAGGCTGCATTCGCAGATGCTGTACAGATTCGCCGCGCAGCAATCAAGAACACTGACCGTACCTTCGGCTACCCTGTAATCGTTAATGCTGCTGCACTGGCAGCTGGCGATCAGGCTCTGCAGGCTGCTCTGGCTTCCATCTTCACTCTGAAGTACGGCAGCATCATCGTTATGGAAGGCATGAGCTATGCTCAGGCACTGCCTCTGTACGGCCTGCGTCAGAACGTATTTACCGATCCTCAGAAGCCCATGAAGGTTGAGCCCGGTATCTACCCTCTGAACGGCGCGGATGAGAACGCAGTATGTGCAATCACCGTTGACTTCGCTCTGACCTACTTCGTAGTATCTGGTGAAATGGAGCGTTCTGGTGTCCCGGTTAACCTGCTGATCAGCGATGCAGGCGGATATTCCGTACTGACTGCCTGGGCTGCCGGCAAGCTGTCTGCAACTTCCATCGCGAAGTTCGTTACGGAGAATGTTGCTGATAAGGTAAAGAGCCGTACCCTGATCCTGCCCGGTAAAGTAGCTGTACTGAAGGGCGAAGTTCAGGATAAGCTTCCGGACTGGAACGTAGTTGTTGGCCCGAACGAAGCTGTACAGCTGGTTCAGTTCCTGAAGGACTACAAATAAGATGTATAAGCTGTAACCTTTGAGCCTGCATTTCAGGCATCATAACATTATAAAGGAGACACAACTATGGGAAAATTTATTACGATCGGTGAGAGACTTTCCACCACCGCACCTGCAGTAAACAAGGCATTTCTGGAGAGAGATCCCGAGCCGATCCTCGCAAGAGCAAAGCAGCAGCTGGATGCCGGCGCTACCTATCTGGATGTTAACATCGGACCGGCAGAAGGCTATGGCCCTGAATTGATGAAGTGGGCAGTACAGCTGCTTCAGAGCAACTTTGACAATGTACCGCTGGCACTGGATACTTCCAATAAGGATGCGATTGAGGCTGGTATCTCTGTATACAACCGTGCAAAGGGCAAGCCCATTGTAAACTCCGCAGATGCTGCAGGCAGAATCGAATACGTTGACCTTGCTGCTGCCAACGATGCAATCGTTATCGCACTTTGCAACGGCGAAGGTATCGCTGCTGACAACGACGAGCGTATGGGCTATCTGCAGACCCTCCTGGAGAGAGGTATGGAGCACGGCATGAGCGAGGAAGATCTGTGGTTCGATCCGCTGTTCCTGGTTGTAAAGGGTATGCAGGACAAGCAGATGGAAGTTCTTGAGTTCATCAAGATGATCTCCGACATGGGTCTGAACTCCACCGGCGGTCTGTCCAATAACTCCAACGGTATGCCGAAGAACATCCGCCCGATCATGGATTCCGCTCTGGTTGCTATGTGCATGATGCAGGGTCTTACCTCCGCAATCGTTAACCCTAACGATCTGCGCCTGATGGAGACCATCAAGTCCTGCGACGTATTCAAGAACAACACTCTGTACGCAGATTCCTATCTGGAGCTGTAATAACGGCAGATATGCAGGAAACTGATTCCTGAGATCAGGTGCCGGGTGGATCCTGGGTCCACCCGGCATTTTCTAAAAAAGAGTAAGGCCGACCATACAAGGGGCCAGGAAGCTCTGTGTCGGTGACGGCATTTTTTGAGATGCCTTCATAGCGCAGAGCCTTTTTTCCTTCTGAGACGAATACAGAGCAGTGAATAAATAACTGCAATGTAGTTTGAAACTTCGTTTCAGAGGAAATCTTGACATCTTATACTGCCGGTGATAAGATAAATTATCAAAAAATGTCGATCATAATCATGAATTGACAAAAAACAGGAGGAGATAAGATGAGCGTTTTAACAGATTTAATCTATGGCGGATCGAATGCAGTTGCTGGTCTGACGGAAGGCGCTGTCAATGACGCGATTGCGAAGCATGGCGCGGATACGAAGGTTGCATTTCCGGATACGGCGTATTTCCTGCCGACCATCTATGCAGCTACCGGTGTGAAGGTAAAGACTCTCGGTGATCTGCCTGCGTGCGTAGGAGTTTTAAAGAGCCTGATCTCGAATAAGGAAGATCTGGGAGAAGCTCTGAACGCAGGTCTTGCCACCGCTGTTGGAGCTGAGATCCTGGAAGCGCTGAAGTATGTAGAGAGCGAGAATCCTTACGAGAATGAAGCCGGTATCGGTTTTGTTCCCGATCCCATCATCCGTTCGCTCGGCGTACCGCTGGTAACGGGCGATATCCCTGGCGTAGCTGTCGTACTCGGCAAGGCGGATCAGACAGAGGATGTTGTAAAGGTTGTTAAGGATTACCAGAGCAAGGGTATCATGACCTTCCTGGTAGGCGGCGTTATCGATCAGTGTATTGAGGGCGGCGTAAAGATGGGGCTGGAACTGCGTGTCATCCCTCTGGGGCATGAGGTAACGGCTGTTACCCACGTTGTTACCGTTGCTATTCGTGCGGCACTGATCTTCGGCGCGTTGGAGCCCGGTAATCTTCCGGCGCTGTTAGCCTACACAAAGGATCGTGTTCCGGCATTCGTGAATACTTTCGGCGAGATCGACTCGGTTGTAGTATCCGCAGGCGCAGGCGCAATTGCGCTGGGCTTCCCGGTTGTTGTGGATGTGGATCTGGGCGAGAATCAAGTTCCCGGAGCGCTGGAGAGCGTAACAGATCATACGATGACTGTAAAGAAATCCCTGGAGCTGCGCAACATCAAGATCAAAGTTACCGAGCTTCCGATTCCGGTTGCCTTTGCTGCTGCATTCGAGGGCGAGATTATTCGAAGAAACGATATGCATACCGAGTTCAGCTCCCATGCAAATCCGACCTGCGAACTGGTATGTACTACCCCTGCGGATGAAGTCGAAGATCACAAGATCACGGTTGTTGGCCAGGATATCGATGCGGGCGGCGAGCTGGCTCTGGCCACGATCGTCAAGGTTGCCGGTGAGAAGATGCAAACCGACTTTGAGTCCGTTATCGAGAGAAAAATCCATGCATGGTTCAACTATATGGAAGGTGTTATGCACACCGGTCAGAGAAACCTGATTCGTATTCGTGTCAGCAATGCCGCTTATGAGGCAGGTCTCCGCCTAAACCATTTCGGCGAAGTGCTTTACAACATGATCATGGACGAGTTCGACAGCGTAGTAGATAAGTGCGAAGTTACGTTCTACACGGAAGCGGACAAGGTTCAGGAGATCCTGGACACGAAGGCAATGCCAACGTACAATGCGCGTGACGATCGTCTGGCATCCCTGACGGATGAGAGTGTTGATGAGTTCTACACCTGCATCCTCTGCCAGTCCTTCGCTCCGAGTCACTGCTGCGTCGTAACTCCCGAACGTCTGGGTCTGTGCGGCGCCGTATCGTGGCTGGACGCAAAGGCTACGAAGGAGCTGACTCCCACTGGCCCCTGCCAGCCGATCAAGAAGATCGGATGCACGGATGAACGCACCGGCGCTTATACGGAAGTCAACAAGGTCGTTGAGCAGGCAACACAGGGCGCTGTAAATCAAGTAACTTTGTATTCCCTGATCGAAGATCCGATGACCAGCTGCGGTTGCTTCGAGTGCATCTGCGGCGTAGAGCCCGCTTCCAACGGTGTCGTTGTCGTAAACCGTGAGTACAAGGGCATGACTCCTACCGGTATGACTTTCGGTGAGCTGGCCTCCATGACCGGCGGCGGTGTACAGACCCCCGGCTTCATGGGACATGGCCGTCACTTTATCGCATCGAAGAAGTTCATCAGCGCAGAAGGCGGTATCCAGCGTATCGTATGGATGCCGAAAGAGCTGAAGGATGACGTTGCCGATCGCCTGAACAAGACGGCAAAGGAACTGTATGGTATCGACAACTTCACGGATATGATCTGTGACGAGACCATTGCCTGCGATACCGAGGAAGTACTGAACTTTTTGACCGAGAAGGGCCATCCGGCACTCACCATGGATCCAATCATGTAATGATGCCAAGGCCAAAGACTTCCGGCAGGTTTCGTGCTCGCACGAAAACCTGCCGGAGTCTGGGGCCTGCCCCCTTATGAGGAAGAAGCGATTTCCAGAGGAAATCTGCGGATTCCGAATAAGGGGAGAATTGCGGGAGCAGCGTTAGCTGCGGAGCAATTCGAAAGGCATCATTACTTCTTGAAAGGATTTACAGCAAGTTCTTGAAAGGCATCATTCCTTCCGGGAAGGAAAAAACGCAGAAGAATAAGAAAAAAGAAGAGTAGAAGACAGAAGAAAATGCAGAACCGACACTACTCTGACACAACCAGGCCATTTCCCTCAGAGCCTGTCATAGAACAATCAACATCCGCAGAGATCAAAATTTCTGCGCACAGGTGACTATTTATGTTTACTATCGAATTTCGTTTTGAAAACAGTGCTCCTGTCAAAGCGTATGCTCATGAAGGAGAAAATTTACTGGAAGTAGCCCGCAAGAACAACGTCGCAATCGATGCGCCCTGTTCGGGAAACGCTTCCTGTGGAAAGTGCCGCGTGCGACTGATCGGCGGCACATTAAAATCGGAAAAAACACGCCACATCACAGAAGAAGAATATGCGGAAGGCTGGCGCCTTTCCTGTGTCAGCACGATTTCGGGTGACGCGGAGATCCTGGTGCCGGATATTGCATCCGCGTATCGCTCCCGCATGAAGGTGGCGGATTTAAGTACAGGAAAGGAGATCGAAATCTTCGAAAAGGTCAAGCAGTCCATTGTAGAGGCCGGAATTGAGCTGAAGAATGATTTCTCTCTGCTGGAGCTGGAAATGGATCCCCCTTCCCTGGACGATACAATGCCGGATAACGAACGTCTGCTCCGCGCAGTAGAAGCCGCGACCGGACGCAGCGAGATCCGCATGGCGTATTCCGCGCTGCGGAAGTTACCAGATGCTCTGCGCAAAGGTGACTTCAAGGTACAGTGTGTTATTCGCAACCTGGCAGCCTATGTTCTGCTTATGGATGTAATACCTATAGGTGAGAAGGCTACCATTGGTGGATTAGCGATTGATATTGGTACGACAACTGTATCGGCGCTTCTAGTAGATCTGGAGACCGGCAAGATCCTTGCGAAGGGTTCCACCGGAAACGGGCAGATCCGTTATGGCGCGGATGTTATCAACCGTATCATTGAATCCACACGCGTTGGCGGCCGTAATAAATTAAAGAAAGCGATTGTGGATGAAACACTGTTGCCTCTGATCGATGGACTCTGTCACGAGGCAAAGATTCCTTCGGACGGAATCTATCGTATCTGCGTAGCAGGTAATACGACCATGAACCATCTGCTGGTGGGTGTGAATGCGGATCCGATCCGTATGGAGCCCTATATTCCGGCATTCTTTGAGACGAATTCCGTATTCGCTGTAGATCTCGGCATCGAGGTATCCTCCTCGACGCGTGTGCGCATCGCTCCAAATGTCGGAAGTTATGTCGGCGGCGATATTACAGCAGGTACTCTTGCCAGCGGAATCTGGAATCGTCCGGAATTCTCCTTGTTCATCGACCTGGGTACGAATGGCGAGCTGGTATTCGGCAATCAGGACTTCCTGATGACATGCGCCTGCTCGGCAGGCCCTGCCTTCGAGGGCGGCGATATCAGCTGTGGTATGCGTGCGACAGACGGAGCTATCGATTCCTTCCGCCTGGATCCTACTACGAAGGAGCCGATTCTTTCCGTGCTTGGTGATCCCGGACAGAAGCCGGTCGGCCTGTGCGGTTCCGGCATTATCGATGTTATCTGTGAGCTCTTCATTCACGGTATCATCAATGCCAAGGGACAGATCGTGAGCGAAGGTTCCCGCATTCGCCGCAATGAATACGGCATCGGCAGCTATGTCATTGCTTTTAAGGAAGACGCCGATTCCGTTAAGGATGTAGAGATCACAGAGGTGGATATCGACAACTTTATCCGTGCCAAGGGCGCGATCTTCTCCGCCATCAATATCATGCTGAGTTCTCTGGACTTTGATGTATCCATGATTGATGATGTATATGTAGCCGGCGGTATCGGAAGCGGTATCAATATGAAGAATGCTGTAACCATCGGTATGCTTCCGGATATTCCCATGGAGAAGTATCACTATATCGGCAATTCTTCCTTAAGCGGCGCGTATGCGATTCTGCTCTCTGAGCAGGCCATGCACAAGGTTAAGGAGATCGGCCGGAATATGACATATATGGAGCTTTCCACGAATCCTCGGTATATGGATGAATTTGTAGCGGCCTGCTTCCTTCCTCATACGAACGCATCGCTGTTCCCGACGACGGAAGAAGCGCTGGCAGCCAACCGGTAGCTATTATAGAAAAAGCAGCAGTATTATATCAGCATTATATATAGAAGAAACGCAATCAAGATTGCAGTAGAAAGAAAAACAGAAACCATGCAGGAAAAACCAGAAATTGTAAATAACAAAGAAGAGATCCCGTGGGAGCATTACAAGGCGCAGTTCGAGAAGATTGATCCCGAAGAAACCGCCTCTCGCTGTCATGTGGAATATGATCCGTCGGCCGGAGGCTTTGCTATCCGGCTGATGGGTGTGGAGTATCGTGTGAGCTGGCCGGAATTCGAGGTTACAACCTCCCATGAAGGTTATGCGGCTCTTCGCGATACGCTGCAGGCGAAGATTCTGACAGCCAGATTCCTGACGGAAGGTTGCTATGCCCCTTCCGAAGGCAAGTTTGTCACCTACCGGGATGTACCGTGGGGCGAGCACTACTTCAAGCCTTTCCAGGGACGCTGCCTGATGCGCCTCGCATTCTCCTATGGAACCAAAATCGAAGTCTTCCGCGCGTTAATGGAGCAGCTAGGCGCGAAAGCCCTGACCACCGGAGACGCCGGCTATGACTTCGAATTTATCAACGGAATCCATATCCAGTTCCTTCTGTGGGCTCCGGACGAGGAGTTTCCTCCATCTTCCCAGATCCTTTTCGCGGATAACGCCGTAGCGGCGTTTACGGCAGAGGACATGGCGGTAATCGGAGACGTCTCGATCAATACGCTCAAGGCCATGGAGAAGGAAGCAAAGAAAGGGACAGAAAGAACAGAAGGAAAGGGAGAGAAGCAGTGAGCATGAATTACGAAGAAGCTCTGGAATATATTCATCATGTTTCCTGGACAGGAGTCAAGCCCGGACTGTCACGTACATTCGAACTTCTGGACCGCATGGGAAATCCGCAGAAGCAACTGAAATTTGTACATATTGCCGGTACGAATGGCAAGGGTTCCACTGCGGCTATGACCGCTTCCATCCTGGAGAAAAGTGGTTACCGCACCGGACTTTACACATCACCGTTCATCCATCGCTTCAACGAGCGCATGCAGGTAAACGGTGAGAGCATTACGGATGAAGAGTTGGCAGAGCTGACCGAATGGATTCGCCCGATGGCGGAAACGATGGAGGATTCGCCGACCGAGTTCGAACTGATCACTGCGCTAGCGATGGAATTCTTCCGTCGTCAGGTCTGCGACATTGTTGTGCTGGAAGTTGGCATGGGCGGTGAGCTGGACTCCACGAATGTGATTGATACGCCGGAAATGGCGGTCATCACGGCCATCGGTCTGGATCATACGGCGGAACTTGGAGACACGTTGGGAAAGATTGCTTCCGCAAAGGGCGGTATCATCAAGGCATGCGGTGACGTAGTCATCTATCCGCAGGCAGAGGAAGCCGAAATCGTGCTGAAGCAGATGGCGGAAGAGAAGTACTGCCACGTCTTTCAGCCGGACTTTTCCGCAATCACTCCCGTATCGGAAACGCTGAGCGGTCAGACTTTTGACTATGGAAAATACCATGGACTGAAAATCCCTATGGCCGGCAATTACCAGCAACGGAATGCCGCGGTTGTCGTTACCGTATGTGAACGTCTGGCGGCAAAGGGCTGGCATATCACGGAGCAGAACATCCGGGACGGACTGGCGGACACCCGCTGGAGAGGGCGCTTCGAAGTACTTTCCGAGAAGCCTGCTGTCATTGTGGACGGTTCCCACAATCCGCACGGTATCCGGGCAACAGCGGAGAGTTTGCGCAAATATTTCCCAGACGGCGGAATCATTTTCATCATCGGCGTCTGCGCTGATAAGGATGTTCCTCATATGATGGAGCAGCTGGTGCCGATGGCGAAGGAATTTGTGACGACACAGGCGTCTTATTATCGTGCGATGCCGGCGGGAAAGTTGGCGGAGCTGATGCGTACCATGACAGATCTTCCGGTCACTCCGGAAGCTGATGTGCGAAAGGCCTGTGCGCTCGCACTTGAGAAAGCGGGAAGTGACGGCACAGTCTGCGCGATGGGAACGCTTTACATGGTCGGAGATGTTACCGTAAGCTTGGAAGATCTCCTGAAGCAGAGATAAAAGCGTAAACATAAACAGCCGGAAAAACTCACGCAGAATAGATAGAGTGGAAAGTCTTTGCAACAGTAAAGCAGAGAGAACATATCCGGAGTTACCGGATATCTCAGCATAAACATAAAGTAGAAAATAGTGGTAGGAGGAGTAACTTATGGAATTCACCAAAGGAACATGCGAAGAATTTGTAGAAGTTCTGGCATCGAAGGCACCGGTACCCGGCGGCGGCGGAGCATCCGCACTGGTGGGCGCAATCGGTACCGCACTGGGTAACATGGTAGGCAGTCTGACTCTTGGCAAGAAGAAGTATGCGGATGTACAGGATGACATCATCGCCCTGAAGGCAAAGGCAGACGCGCTTCAGGCAGAGCTTCTTGGTCTGGTGCAGAAGGACGCTGAGATGTTCGAGCCTTTGTCCAAAGCTTATGGACTTCCGAAGGAAACAGAGGAAGAAAAGGCGGAGAAGGCCCGTGTAATGGAAGCAGCGCTGAAGGATGCCTGCAGTGTACCTGTAGAGATCATGGAGAAGATCTGTGAAGCCATCGAGCTGCACCAGGAGTTCGCTGCCAAGGGAACCGCAATCGCAATCAGTGACGTCGGTGTTGGCGTAGCCTGCTGTCGTGCCGCACTGCTTGGTGCTAGCCTGAACGTATTCATCAATACGAAGTCCATGACGGATCGCACTTATGCGGAAGCGATCAATCAGAAGTGCGAAGCCATGATCGACAAGTATGTTGCTCTGGCGGATCAGATTTTCGCAGATGTAAGAGCACGCTTCTAGGAACAGAACTCAACTCTGAAAAAAGAATAGAAACCGGAATTTCAGAAATTCCGGAATAGAAAAGGAGAACTGAGCAAATGGCACAGACCTTATTAGGAAAAGAAGTAACCGCTGCTCTGAATGAGAGAATCAAAGCGGACGTAGAGAAGTTAAAAGCAGCTGGCGTAAATCCTACTCTTGGTATTATCCGTGTGGGCGAGCGCGGAGATGATATCTCCTACGAGCGCGGTGCGATGAAGCGCTGCGATACGCTTGGTGTAGCAGTAAAGCAGTATCTGCTTCCCGCAGATGTAACACAGGAGCAGCTGATTGCTACGATCGAGGAAGTAAATAAGGACGATTCCATCCACGGCGTTCTGATGTTCCGTCCGCTGCCGAAGCATCTGGATGAAGAGGCTGCCTGTCAGGCACTGGATCCGGAGAAGGATGTCGACGGTATCACCGACGGCTCCATGGTTGGCGTATTCACCGGTCAGAAGAAGGGCATCCCGCCCTTCACGCCGCAGGCCTGTATGGAGATCCTGGATCATTACGGCATCGACTGCACCGGCAAGAAAGCGGTTGTCATCGGTCGCAGCCTGGTAGTTGGCAAGCCTGCTGCTATGATGCTGATCAAGAAGAACGCGACTGTTACCGTATGCCATACGAAGACCGTGGATATGCCGGCTGTATGCCGTGAGGCGGATATCCTGATCGTGGCTGCAGGCCGCGCAGGCGTAGTTGACAAACCTTACTTTGCACCCGGCCAGGTAGTTATCGATGTCGGCATCAATGTGAATGCGGAAGGCAAGCTTTGCGGCGACGTGAAGTTCGAGGATGCAGAGCCGATCGTAGGCGCGATCACCCCCGTTCCCGGCGGCGTTGGTTCCGTAACCACATCCGTGCTGGTTGGCCATGTCGTAGAAGCTGCGATGCGCCGTCAGAATCAGTAATTTTGAAAGCAGTGCCGCTTCCTGCGAGAATGAATTACAGGGAGCGGCACTATATTATTCTTTTGCATGATAATAATCCATCGTGAACTCCCAGAAGTCGAGGGCAGCCTCAGACATCAGAGATTTCTGGCGGCGCATCAGGTAGAGGGTGCGTGAGGTCTGAAAGCCTTGGATGGAGAAGGTCTGCAGATCCGGAGAAAGCTGCCGGGCAATCCGCAGGTTGCACTCCGGGAGGATGCAGATCGCCTTTCCGGCATCCGTAAATCGAATCTTACTCAGAAAATCTTCCGTCTGACAGAAAATCTTCGGTGCAAACCCGGACAACTGGCATAGCTTATAAGTCATATCAGAATAGAATACAGAAATATCCGGCATAACGATAAAACGATCTTCCTTCAGATCACGAATATCCAGAGAAGTAACCTCTTCCGGGTATTTGCGATAACGGGGAGAAATCAAAATCTTATGCTCCTCGGAGAACAGGAGAGAAGGCGTCCATATCTGCTTATCTTCGGAAACCATGAAAGCTTCATTCTGTGTACTCAGGATGAAATCTGTGCTTTCAGAAAGATTACCGCCCGGATAATCCGACTGGCGGATGGAAACCTTTATTCGTGGATTCAGATCGGTATAAGCCAGAACACAGTCCATAATGCAGTCAGCGAAAGCATGGCAGAGAATACGGACCTCACCGCAGGTATCGTAACGGGTCTGCTGTACCTGAACAAGACCCATGCGCAGTTCGTTCAGAGCCTTTCTCGCATATTCAGAGAAATTTCGCCCATAATCATTCAGGCGAATATAGTTGCCATGCCGGTCGAAGAGCTGAACACCGACCTCCTTCTCCAGGCTGGCGATGCTTTTGCTCAATGCCGGCTGAGAGATTCCCAGGCAGGCGGCAGTACTTGACATATGCTCCTGTTCACAGAGTGTCAGAAAATATTCCAGTTGACGCATATCCATAGTATTCTCCATTCCCTTTCCCATATTATTTATTTTATAGAAGCAATTCGAATAGCAATTCCGCGTCATATATGCGTATAAAAATCGGATAGAGTTTCCTTTTTTTCAGTATACCAGCACAAACTGTGAATTTCCATATGTAATAGAGATAAAAGTTCACTATTTCCAATAGTTATACTAGCATAAAATTTAAATAATTGATTAAATCGAAGCGCAGAGATATAATCGGTATGAACCTGCAGAGACGGAACAGAATCATGCCGGCACTGCTCAGAATCCGCAGGAAGTACGCACGAAAAATAAGGAGAAAATCTATGAATACGGCTCTGGTATTAACTCTGATCGCATTTATCTTCGTCGCATTCGCTCTGCTGACCGGAAAGGTCGCACCGTCCGTGGCATGCGGAATCAGTATTGCATTCCTGTGGATCACAGGTGTTGTCGATGAAACACAGGTATTTGAAAACTTTATCAGCAGTAATGTTATTGTAATGATCGGTATGATGATCGTAATTGCTGCTCTGCTGAAGACAAGTATCCTCTCTCATATCGCTTCTCTGGTGAAGGGCAACAGCATTCGCCCGATCCTGATTGTAGCGATGATTGTACCTTTCATCCTCTGCCAGTTCATCGGCGGTGTGACTTCCATGATTACGGTGCTTCCGCTGCTGATCGCGTTGGCATCTCAGATCGGAATTTCCCCGACCCGCCTGGTGCTTCCGGCATCTGTCGGAGCACAGGCCGGACTGATGGCGCTTCCGATCGGTGGCGCTGCAGCCATGTATCTGCTGAAGAATCAGATGGCGGCGAATGTCGGATGTCTGGAGCAGCTGGGATTCTGGGATCTGTTCGCGACACGCATGCCGGGAACCATCGCAGCGATGGTATTCACGGTGATCTGGGGCTATAAGCTGCTTCCGGAGAGAGAACTTGGTGATTCCGAAGCATTGAATAAGGGCCCGGATGTATTTAAGAAATCGGCATTGCCGAAATGGAAGGAAATCGCAACTTATATTATTTTCTTTGGCTCTTTGATTCTGATGTGTTTCAGTCGTTCCATTGGTATCTCCAATACGCTGATTGCAACCGTTGCCGCCCTGCTGTGTGGTCTTCTGGGGATTTTAAATGAGAGAGAAATGTATCAGGCAGTCAATTGGCCTCTGATCTTCATGATGAGCTTCATGCTTTCCATCGCGACTGCCATGGCGAACAGCGGCGCGGGCGATTTCCTGGCCAGTGGTCTTTCCGGTATCTTTGGACTGAACAATATGATCCTGATTGTTGCGATCGTGTTCATTTTCTGCGTGATTCTGACGCAGTTCATGGACAATACCGCGCTGATCAACATTTTTACACCGATTGCCATCATGGCCTGTGTGCAGAACAATATCAGTGCGCTGCCGATCATCTGCGCCATCGATGCATCCTGTCTGGCTTCCTTCAGCACTCCGCTGGCATCGCCCAGTTCACTGATGGCATATAAGCTTGGCGGATACAGCATGAAGGAGATGCTGAAATTCAGTGTACCGATCATTTTGCTGTCCGCAGTCGTATCCATCATCTGGATTCCGCTGTATTTTACGATCTTCCATTAAGCGGGAAATGATACAAATTATTATGGGTTATAGGAGATACTGAAGGTATTATGTCAGAAGAAAACAAGAACAATACCGAACACAACTTTGATCCGACGATGTTCGACCCGATCGAGCCGGTAAAGCTGTTCGATGATTATTACTTTATTGGAAATAAGCTGGTTGGCATCCATGTGTTGAAGACCAGCGAGGGGCTGGTGCTCTTCGAAGCTATGGACAAGTACGATGTAGACGATGAATTCCTGATCCCCGGCTTAAAGAAGCTGGGCCTGGAGAACGAGAAGATCCTCATCCTCTTCCTGACGCATGGTCACTTTGATCACTATATGGGAGCAGATAAGATCCGCCTGCGTACCGGCTGTGAAGTCGCGCTGAGCAAAGAGGACGCAGCTTTCATGCTGTGGGGACCGGATAATTATCTCGATATCGAGGATCTGCGTGTCCCTCGTATCACGAGAACAATCGAAGATGGCGAGGATCTTGTCTTCGGCGATCATACCGTTCACGTGATTTTGGCTCCCGGTCATACGCCCGGCTGCCTGAATTATTCCTTCGAGGTTCACGATAACGGCCAGGCACATCGCGTGATCATGGTCGGCGGCTACGGTGTCTTTGGTCCGGGAATTTATCCCGGGAAGCATGAGTATCCACACAGTGTAACTTATGCAGTGGATCAGGCACTTACATTTGCCACATCCTGTGTAAAAACCTGGGAATATTGCAAGGAGAATCACTGCGACGTCTATCTGAATCCGCACCCGCATTTATGCGCCATGCTGGAGACGGACGAGAAGAACAAGGCACGGAAGCCAGGTGAAGAGAACGCGTTCGTAATCGGCCTGGAAGGCGTAAGAAAATGGATTGTGGAACGTTTCGACGTATGCCTGGAGTGCGCACAGAAATTCTCGGATATTCGGAAAGAATATTGACTTTTATCATGAAAAGCGTTAAGGTAAGCCTGTAAGTATAAGATCATCATTACGCAGGATTCCAACGCAGAACCGAACCAATAGGAAAGGCAGGTATCTGAACTTCAGATACCTGCCTTTTTCAGAGAACAAGGAGTTTTCAGTATGACAGTCTGTACCATAATTATCGGGAAAGCAGGGATTCTGCCGCAAAGAAAGGAGAAGAAGATTATGCGAAAGAAACTAATGACATGGCTGCTGGCATTTGCCATGATATTCACTGTGGCCGCGCCCGCGCAGGCGGCCCGCGGCGGAGTCGAGGACTTTGTGCGCCGCCTGTATCAGGTCGTTCTTCAGAGGGAACCGGACGCCGCCGGTCTTGCCGACTGGTGCGATGCGCTGACCAGCGGCCGGGCACAGGGCGCGGAGACAGCTGCCGGATTCTATGACAGTATCGAGTTCAAGAAGAGAGACATCAGTGACTCTGATTATGTAGAGATGCTCTACACATCCATCATGGGCCGCAGCTCCGATGCTGCTGGCAAGGCCGACTGGTTGAAGCTGCTGCAGGAGAAAGGCGTGACCAGAAACTACGTCCTGTCCGGATTCCTGATGTCGCCGGAATTCGGTAAGCTCTGCGACGAATATGGTATCGAGAGAGGAAGTTACACCTCCGCGGCTGTCCGCGATCAGAACCCGGATGTTACCGCATTCGTAAAGCGCCTGTATTCCGTATGTCTGAACCGCCAGCCGGATCGTGACGGCTGGGATTTCTGGACCGGACGTCTGCTGCGCCATGAGCTCTCCGGCGCGGAAGCAGCCAGAGGTTTCTTCTACAGCCAGGAATTCCTAACTAAGGGCTTGAGCAATGAAGAGTTCGTCCGCATTGCCTACCGCACACTGCTGGATCGTGACGCCGATGCTCAGGGCTTCGAGCACTGGACCGGCAAGCTGAATGACGGCAATAGCTGGGAGTTCGTTATCGAAGGATTTATCGGATCGCAGGAATTCAGCAAGCTCTGCGACCGCTATGGCATCACCCCCGGTGAAGCGAAGAAGGTCAATGACGTAACGGAAGCAAAGACCATCGTCATCGATGCCGGACATCAGGCGAAGCAGATGAAGGACAAAGAAGCCGTCGGCCCCGGCTCCAGCCAGATGAAGGCTAAGGTGTCCTCTGGTACTTCCGGCGTAGTTACCGGCAATGACGAATATCAGATCAATCTGGATGTAGCGCTCTTATTGCGTGATGAGCTGACAGCCAGGGGTTACAACGTAATCATGACAAGAGAGACGAATGATGTCAGATTGAGCAATCAGGATCGCGCACGTATTGCGAACGAAGCAGGAGCCGACGCGATGATCCGTATCCACTGCAACTCCGTGGATGCTTCCTATGTGCGCGGCGCACTTTGCATTATTCAGTCGAAATCGAATCCGTACTGCGGAAGCCTCTCCGGAACATGCAGCGAACTCTCGAACACGATCCTGAAGAGTTACTGTGCTGCTACCGGCCTGAAGAACATGGGCATTCAGTACGATGACAACCTGACCGGAACGAACTGGTGCCAGGTACCGAATACCGTGCTCGAAATGGGCTTCATGAGCAACGCGGCGGAAGATCGTCTGATGGGAACCGACACATTCAAACAGAACGCTGCCCGCGGAATCGCCGACGGACTGGATGCTTACTTCGGAAGATAAGAGTAAGCATATAGTGAGCATACGAATGCAAAAGTATATGCGAACAATTTTCAGTAAAGGGGAACGCAATGGATACATTTTCCACATACCATCCCGTTATTAATTTCATCTATTTCGTAATTGTAATCGGGTTGTCCATGTTCTTTATGCACCCGGTATTTCTGGTGATTTCGCTGATCTGTTCCATGGCATATGGAATCTACCTGAAAGGAAAGAAGGCGATGAAGGTATTCTTCTTCGCCATGCTTCCTTCCTGTCTGCTGATGGCGATCATCAACCCGCTGTTCAGCCATGCGGGCGCAACCATGCTCTTCTATATGAAGGACGGTAACCCAGTCACTCTGGAATCCATCCTGTATGGGATCGGGGCCGGTGTCATGCTGGCCGGAGTTGTATCCTGGTTCTCCGTATTCAATGTCGTTATGACATCGGACAAGTTCATGTACCTGTTCGGCAAAGCGATCCCGGCGGCCTCGCTGCTGCTGTCCATGGTGCTTCGCTTCGTGCCCCGCTTTATCGGCCAGATCAAAAAGGTCTCCCAGGCGCAGCAGTGCATCGGACGCAACGTGAATAACGGAAAGCTCTATGAGAGAGCCGTGCATGGATTAAAGATCCTATCAATTACAACCACCTGGGCGCTGGAGAACTCCGTGGAGACAGCGGACTCCATGAAGTCCCGTGCCTACGGACTGCGGGGGCGCACGAATTTCAGTATCTACCGTTTCGACCGCAGAGACAGTATACTTCTGACGTTTCTGCTTGGCGTATTCGCGCTGATCCTGGCTGCGATGGGCCAGGGATGGCTGAAGATTCTGTATTTCCCTGTATTTACGATAAATGCGACGAACGTGGGAGCGGTACTACTGTATATTCTGTATGCGCTTCTGTGCGCAATGCCGCTGATTTTAAATGTTTTGGAGGATATCAAATGGCGCTCTTTGAGGTCAGAAATCTGACGTTTACATATCCCGGGCAGGACAGGCCGGCGCTCCGGGATCTGAATTTCTCCGTAGAAGAGGGCGAATTCCTCGTAGTCTGCGGCAAGTCCGGCTGTGGTAAATCGACGCTGCTCCGGCACTTCAAGACGGCAATGTCTCCTTATGGCGTGAGAGAAGGTCAGCTCCTCTTTGACGGGAGAGAGCTGGATAGTGTCTCCGTCCGGGAGCAGGGGGCGCGTATCGGATACGTGCTCCAGAGTCCGGATAACCAGTTGGTGACGGATAAAGTGTGGCATGAGCTGGCCTTCGGACTGGAAAATCTTGGCTACGAGACCGGCACGATTCGCTTGCGCGTGGCGGAGATGGCCAGTTTCTTCGGCATCCAGACCTGGTTCATGAAGAATGTGGAGGATCTCTCCGGCGGTCAGAAGCAGCTGTTGAATCTGGCGGCGGTTATGGCCATGCAGCCGGATCTCCTGGTGCTGGACGAGCCGACCTCCCAGCTGGATCCGCTGGCAGCCGGAGATTTCCTGGCGACGCTGCGCAAGATCAATGCGGAACTTGGTACGACGATCATCCTGATCGAGCACCGTCTGGAAGAAGTGCTCTCCTATGCGGACCGCGTGATGGTGATGGAGAACGGCGGCATCCTGGCGCTGGCTCCGCCCCGGAAGCTGGCGGATCTGATCCGCGACAACGATATGTTCCAGGCCATGCCGGTTCCCATGCGCATCTTCGAGGCGCTGGACGGCCGCGGCGACTGTCCGGTTACGGTGCGTGAGGGTCGTGAATGGCTGAAAGAGCAGATCCCGGACGTCCCGGTCTACCGGGAAGGTGAGGTTGCTGATGCAGAGAAGAATATGGAAAGCGTGGAAGCCTCCGCCGGGAAAAAGACGAGGAAGAAGTTCCTGTTTGGAAAAAAGAAAGAAAATTCAGAAGGATCTGCTGCAGGCGGCGAAACGGTTCTGGAAGCGAAGGATGTCTGGTTCCGCTATGAGAAGGATCTGCCGGACGTCGTGCGCGACCTGAATTTTACTGTGAAGAAAGGCGAACTGTTCTGCCTCCTGGGCGGAAACGGAACCGGCAAGACCACGACCATGAATCTGATCGGGCGAATCCGCAAGCCGTACCGGGGAAAGATTCTGCTCAAGGGCAAAGAAATCGACAAGTACCCGGAGTCTGAGCTGTACGGATCGCTTCTCGGCATTCTTCCGCAGAATCCGCAGTGCCTCTTCGTGAAGGACACCGTAGAGCAGGATCTGCGCGAGATGACGGGAAAACATACCGATGAAGCCTTCTTGAATGATATCATCGACAAAACGGAGATCCGTCATCTGCTTTCCAGTCATCCCTATGACCTGTCCGGCGGCGAGCAGCAGAGAGCTGCGCTGGCCAAGGTACTGCTCCTGAACCCGGAGATCATCCTGATGGATGAGCCCACGAAGGGCATGGACGGCTTCTACAAGCAAAAACTGGCCGGAATTCTGAAGAGCCTGACCGCAGAGGGGCGGACGATCCTGATGGTTTCACATGATATCGAGTTCTGCGCGGAATTCGGCGATACCTGCGCGCTCTTCTTCTATGGCAGCATCGTAACCAGCAAACCGGCAGAAGAATTCTTCGCCGGCAATAGCTTCTATACAACCGTAGCGAACCGGATCGCCCGTAAATGGTATCCGGATGCGGTGACGGCAAAGGATGTGATCGAGCGATGCAGGAACAAGTAAAAAATCAGAAACATGCAGACGGAACTCCTGCAAAGAAGATGGAGGCGCATGAGGCGGCGAATGCGAATCAGGCACGCGGCATGGACACGCAGGCCATGATCCCGGTTCTTGCCATGATCGCGGAGCTGTTATCCATCACGCTGTTCCGCTGGGTCTCAGTGCCTGACCTGAAATACACGCCGTACTCCACCGTTGGAAAAATATGGAAGCTGGAGGACGTCGCCGAAGGCCTGGCCTGGAACTACCAGACGCCGGAGAGCATGACAAGAGCCGCTGATCAGATGGCCATGATTCTGCGAATTGGCGTGATAATTTCGCTGATCCTCGGCATCGCCTTTATTCTCTATGCCTTTCATTCAAAAGTAAAAGCAGTACGGCTGGGACGGATCGCTTTCCTGTGGAATACGCTGTTGACAGCGGCGGCGCTCTGGTGGGCGACGGATGCAAACATGGCACTCAACATCCTGAGCGGACGGTCGAACAGCTTCATGAACCTGACAATCTACAGTAAGATTCAGCTGACAGCGGCCTCCTACCTGATGATTGTACTGGCGATCCTGATCGTTCCGTTCATGCGGAAGCTGCTGGATACGCGAAAGGAATACGCAGCGGAATATTACCAGACGCGAGTGGAGACAGAGGATCACGGAATCGGTAAGCGAACCATCCTTGCCTTCGCGCTGATCCTGACTGCGATCCCGGCAGTGATCTTCTTCGGCATCTTCTTCCTGAATGACCGGAGCGATTACTTTATCTCTCTGTGCATTATCATCCTCTCGATGCTGCCGTTCTTCCTGGTCTTCGAGAACCGCAGACCCCAGGCGAGAGAGGTCGTGGTTATCGCAGTCATGGCGGGACTCGCTGTAGCCGGCCGCGCAGCCTTCTTCATGCTCCCGCACTTCAAGCCGGTCGCGGCGATCGTCATTATCGCAGGCGTCAGCCTGGGCGCGGAGGCAGGCTTTCTGACTGGAGCTGTCGCAGGCTTCGTCTCGAACTTCTTCTTCGGGCAGGGCCCGTGGACGCCGTGGCAGATGTTTTCCTTCGGTATCGTCGGCTTCCTGGCCGGACTGATTTTCCGAAGAAAGCGCGGACGATGGAAGCATTTTCGCTTCCTCCTCTGTCTGTACGGCGGGCTGTCCGTCCTGATTGTCTATGGCATGCTGATGGATACCGCGAGCGTATTCATGGGAATGGGCGAGATCAATAAGAATGCGTTCCTCGCCATGTACATCAGCGGCTTCCCTGTAAATGTAATACACGGAGCATCAACAGTTGTTTTTCTGCTGATTCTGGGCGAACCCATGATGAACAAGCTGGATCGAATCAAGAAGAAATACGGAATTCTGGATCCGTAAGAATGATGGCAGAGACAATAAGAAAAGCGGCTGTTTTCCTGATATTATGTTGGGAGAGCAGCTGCTTTTTTGCGATTATGCGATTGATTGACAATAGACGAGACATATGATATAGTTCGCAATAACAGAGGATGAAGCAGAACAGCAAAAATACCGGAACAGAGAGGGAGATACAATGGGACTGTTTGGCAGTAAGAAGACGCCGGAGGAAATTCTGGCGGAGGGCAGAGAGCTTTATGGGGATTTTAATTTTGCGAAGGCACTCAAAGTGCTGGATAAGGCGAGCGGAACGCTGGACGGCGAGCCGGATTATCTGATTGCACTTATTTACATGTATTGCCATCAGGATGATTCGATAACACGCAAGCATCTCAGAATCGCGGCGGACGCGGGCTATGAAGAGGCAGCCTGGCTTCGGGAGATCCTCTATAAGGAGCATACGTTCACAGCGGAGGAACTCTTTGAGAACGGCAATGAGGCTTATAAGAAGAAAAAGTATAAAGATGCCCTTGGCTGGTGGGAGAAGGCGGATGCGCGGGGAAGCGCCAATGCAAGCCTGCAGTTGGGACTGCTGTACGAAAACGGCCAGATCGTGAAGCAGAACACGGAAAAGGCCATGGAGTATTATCTGAAGTCTGCAGATATGGGAAATGTTACGGCACAGTGCCTGCTGGGACTGCGGTACACTACAGGCAAGGACGGCATCGGGCAGGATCAGCAGAAGGCATTGGAGTTCTTTCGCAGAGCAGCCGAACGAGGAGATGACGCTTCGCAGTTTTATCTGGGAGTCAGATATATTTTGGGGGATGGATGCGTAAAAGACCCTGCCAGAGGGTTCGAATGGCTCCAGAATGTATCGCGCAAAATGGAAAAGCGGCGGAAAATGCGAAAGCGACTCTGGCAAAAATGGGAAAAACAGCAGTTGACCTGGAGACTGCAAAGCAGGAGGGCGACTCTTATTATAAGCAGGGCGTAGCCGCTTCGAATAAGAAGGATTATTCCACAGCAATTCAGCTGTGGGAGCAGGCGGCCGCGAGAGGGAACGCGAAGGCGTACCGTGCGCTGATCCGGGTCTACAGCGACCACAACACCCTGATTCCTGAGCGAATGAAGTTCCAGGATTATGAAAAAGCAATCGCATGGGACAAGCAGGCGCTGGAGCACGGCGTTGACGTACTGGTATGGAGAAATGACGAAGATGAAGTCGCTTATGGATCGTATACCATCATGTATGCCGAGGTGTTAGAGACAATTCTCGATGTCTATAGAAAGCTTGGAAGAATGGACGAAGCGGTCGCTTTCGCAAAAGAGTGCCACCAAAAAGGACTCGACTGCGAGTGGAGACTCATGAAGCTCTATCTGAATATGGAAGAATATGAGCAGGCTGTGTTCTGGGCGAGAGAACATGACAAAAAGATGGGCGGCCAATCGGCGGAAGGAACGTTACGTTACATAGCAGATGAACTGCATTTCCTGGCGCTTCAGGCGGTGGAAGAAGAGGATTATGCGGAGGCAAAAGAGCTGGCGGAGAACGCAATTACGCTTGGCAGTGTAGATGCGATGTTCCTGTATGGGAACCTGTATGAGGATGGATCAGGGGTAGAAGCGGATAAAGAACAGGCGCTTTACTGGTATAAAAAAGCAGCGGAAAAAGGTCTGGCGATTGCACAGTACTTCTGCGGAGGAATGTATTGCAGAGGCGAGGGATTAGACAGACCGTATGCGATAACAGGTCTGTACTGGTACGAAAAGGCGGCGGAGCAGGGGATGGCTGAAGCACAGTATCAATGCGGAGTGGTCTACGAGAAATGAACCGCTATGAGGCTGGGTAAAAGCAGAGCCCTGTACTGGTATAAAAAGTCTGCAGAACAGGGATACGCCTTTGGTCAGGTGAAGTGCGGGGATTTGTATCTTGATTCGAATGTTACTCCCGTTCCGGCATATTGTGTGGAAGAAGCCCGCAAGTATTATGAAAAAGCGGCAACCCAGACAGAAGAGCCGGAACTTCAGGAATACGCCCAAAATCAGCTGAAAAGGCTGCCGAGATATAACTGAAATGGAGTCGAAGAAGCGGCTGTTTTCCGGTGAAAGGTGGAAAGCAGCCGCTTGCTTTGCCTATTTACTATCTGGAAAGTTATGAATTATCCGCAATCAGGAAATATTGCCGTTTTTATCACAGCTTACAGTCGGACTTAACGAATTGCTCTTACCAGCGCTGTTTTTAAAGGTACCCTTGGATGTTGCAGAAGCCTTGGACGTCGAACTGTTATTGCGTGAAGTAGAAGCACTTACAAAACTCCAACTATTATTGTAAATGGACTTGCTGTAACTGGCGCTGGTACACTTTACACTGGAGCCGCTGTTGATTTCGAAAGTAGCGGTAACAGTGAAAGAATATAGTTTACTGCCGCTGGTACTATAAGCCGTATCGGTTTTAGATGCACTTTTTGTTGTGGAACGGGCAGAGGTCTCATTAATAGACAGTGTAGTAACAATATAGGAACCATCTGGGAAATATGTTGTTTTAGACAGGTCAGTTGCCGCAAGTGCAGGCTGTGTGTATACAATATTAAAGATAAAAGCGAGAATAAGAAGTATACTAAAAAATTTTTTCATATAAACCTCCGGATGTTAATTTAAGTTATCTGTGGTTTCTGTAATTTCAATGGCTGGTTCTTCGATAATGAAGGCAGGCCAGTTGTAATACACATCAATAAAGAACGCACCAAAAGCAAAGACAAGAACAGCAATAATAATTGCCGCAATTCCGATATATTTTCTGCGGACATGCCTCACTTTATCCTGCTCATTATCCTGAAGATAGGACTGGGCGGTATCCTCCGGCTTTCCCAGATCAGCCATCATCTGATCGAGAGTGGCATCCGGAACAAATTCCAGATAGTCGTCCAGCATCTGATTTACTTGTCGGGTTAGGCCGCGTTTATTCGGAAAGGCAAAAGGAATTGCTCTTCGAAAACGCGACAGGTAGATTTTCTTAGGGTTCATTCATACTCTCCTCTGGCGGCAGAATCTCAGACAGACATGAGAACGCCCGGTAAAATTCTTTCAGACAGTTTCGATAGTGTTCGTGACCGGAAGGCTCCAGGTGATAGTACACGCGGATTCTTCGGTTAGATTCTTCTGTCCATTCAGTTACATATCCGGCCTTGGCCAGCTTATATAAAATGGAATAAAGAACACCGTCGGACAGACTAAAAAGTCCGTGACTTCGTTGCTTGATTTCCTGACCGATTTGATAGGCGTACATATCCTGCTCGGCAAGAACCGTCAGGACAATCATTTCGGTGGCACTTCTTGTGAATAGTTCCTTATTTGCCATAAAGAAACCTCATATTCTTTGAAATTACAGATAGTTATATTAAAGCACAGAATGAAAAATTTGTAAAGTATATAATAATACTTTAAAAATAATGTAATTTGCAGATTGACAATGAACGAAGTCCATGTTAAAGTTAAAATAAATTAAAAAAACGAACAAAAAATGCCATAAAATTAAAATATATGGTTGACAACAGTCGGAAACTATGGTAATGCTTGGGTATACTTAAATAGTCGATAAGGACGAATGGAGAAGGTCTTTCCATGCAGAATACCAAAGTACACGGTATATCTGACCTGCAGGTAAGAGCTCCCAATACAGCTGTATAAAGCAAAGTCAGGTTGCACACAGCAATAATAAAAAGAAGGAGGAATTGTGTATTGATCAAGAAATTTGCGGTACTTTTTATGACGGTTGCGTTGGCAGTCGGAGCGGTGGTTCCTTCGTATGCGAATACGTATGATAAGAACTATGCGTTTACGGTTTCGGCTAAGCATTATGTAACGCCGGCATTTTCCAAGGATGGAACGACGAAGGTGTATGCGTATTACACGGTTGGACCGTACCGCCTGGCGTTTCAGACCTGGGGGACGAACAGCGGTAATTCCAGTGGTGCTAATTGCACGAGCGGAGAAACTGCAAGAGTGACTCGCGACGTTAAGTCGTCAATTACGAATTTCATTCATGAGCAGGGATATGCGAAAGCATATCTGAAGATCAATGCATATGATGAAAGTGGTGTTGGGGTAAGAGCCGAAGGCGTCTGGAGCCCGGACAGCACGAGAAACTATAACGTAGTAAACTAATATTTGCTAAGCAAGCCGCCCTGCCGCTGGCAGGACGGTAATCAATAAGGCGGTGACAATTTATGCTTCTTCAGGAATTAAAGAAAGCCTTCTCCAACAAGATGTTTCAGGTAGTATTGCTGGTCTCGACAGTGATACCATTTATGAATACATATGTCAGGTGGAAAGTTACACAGAATGATATTGCTATGGGCATAAAAATGCAGATGGAGGAATGGGTTTCTCTTAGCGTATTTAGCGGATGGATTGGAAGTGAATTCTATACATCCGGCTATTCTCTGTTTTTCTTTATCTTTCCGCTTCTTGTCTGTGCCGGGTATGGGTGGTCGTTTCGAAGAGAACTGGATACCGGATACACGAATCAGATTGTCAGTCGTGCGTGAAAGAAGAAGTATTATTTCTCCAAATATTTTTCGATTTTTATAACGGGCGGTATTATTTTTACAATGCCTGTGTTAATTAATTTACTGGTGGGAATGACATTCGAGAATCTGGCGCTTCCAGATCCGGCAACTCAGTATTTTTGGGGAGATTATTTGAGCTTTTTAGGTGGGCTTTTTTTCTCTCATCCAATGCTGTTTTGCTTCTTATATCTTTTAGTAGATTTTATCTTTTGCGGTGCATTGGCTTGCGTGTGTATGAGCCTTTCTTTTTTTATTCGGAACAAAGTTTCGGTAATTGTAATTCCTTTTTTGGCGCTGCTTTTTTGGCATGAAATTTCCAATCGCTATCTGATTGATAATGATACAATTTATACGCCGTCACTTTTGCGTATGGTCCATCCCACTGGGTCTGAGTATATTATATTGGGGAGTGCATATCTTACAGCGATTGTCGTGATACTTGCAATTACGCTGGGAATTACCATTTATAAGATGAAGTACAGCGATATTCTCTAACAGGACAGGAGGTTGAAGATTATATGAAAAAATGGACGAAAATTCTTCTTTCTGTTATCTGCGTGGGTATCGTTGCCGCCTGGGGCATTCGGGTATACTGGGTGAACCGGACATATCCGGATGTAAACCGACAGTACTATTCCATGGGAGAAGAGGTAGAATTGGGAACGGATCGTTTCTATTATGATTCCATGGATGGATACTACGTTACGCTGGAATCGGCAGAAATTTATGAGTATGAAGATTTGCTTTCAGAGTATGGATTCTATGATTTTTATGAGGCATATCCTCCGGATCGGATTTATTTACTTAAAGTAAATATCCGCAATACGGACAGTACGGAGGATGGAATCGATTTTTCGGACTGGGTATTGCAAAGCGCTGAGATCAGAGAAGATCTTGACTGGGACCTTTATTATGAGATGAATAACATAGAGGAAACGGCGATTGCCCTTCGAACGGATTCGGAGATGGAGTTCTATCTGCCGTATAATCTGCGAGATGACTTCTTTAAAGAAAGTGACTGGAACAATCTGGAGGAATATCCGATGTTTCTTACGGTAACGTGGTTCCCGAATAAGAAGATGATTCGGATTAATGAGTAGGGAGAAAGTAATGAAGAAAAAAATTGTGATAATGGGGATGGCTGTGCTGCTGCTGGGACTTCCCTGCAGCGCGTGCCAGACTTTGGAGAAAGAAGCGGCGGAGCCGAGGCGGACGCAGAGCGCGAAGTCTGTGGTGCAGGCCGGGATTGCAGATACGGAGATCAATGATAGGGAACTGCAACAGGCAGAGTCAGAGATTGTGGATGGTCTTGAGCTTGCTTCCTGGGGGACGAAGGTTTATGATCCGGTGGAGCATGAAAATGTTGGCGGCCTGGCAGTGAGTGTAACTCAGGTAACTTATTACACGAGTCTGAAGGATGCTGGTTTTTCACCGGATGTGATTCCGCTGAATGACGACGCCGTAAAAGATGTGGACGGCGAGGATGGAGAGATGCTGGTGGCAGGAGAACTCCTGGATGAAGACGGTAATATTCAGCGTGGTTATAAGCTCCTGGAATTGGAAGCAGAAATCTGGAATGAGAGGAATGAGGCGAACGACAAAGACTATTTGTACGTTACACCGAAAATATTTGACCGAAATGATCTTGAAGTGATCGATGAGGAAGAAAACAAAGAGTTGGGCTATATTTACAATGTGCCTTACACACGATCAGAACCGGTGTATCTTCAGGAGGCTGTGGATCATGAGAAGAACTCCTTCAAGGTAGATCTGGCACAGGGAGAGTCGATGACGATTCATTTGTTCTTCTTTGTGCCGGAGGATGATTCCGCATATGTTGGCGTTGTACAGGGCGGCGGAGAATTCAGCGGAGGATTTTTCTCTCTGCATCCGGACGGTACCTGAGAATACGAGACAGAGGAATGGTGTGAATGATATTTTTTAAACTGTGGAGACATGATCTGCGCTACGGACTGAGTAAGCGCCTGCTGCTGTATCTTCTGGTTGCTTTTGGACAGGCGTTTCTGTTCTGTAAGGGCTTCTCCAACTGGATCGGCAATATGTCCGGGCTTCCGGAGATTGGTGAGCTGTCGGATACCTTCGGGAATTATATGATATATCTCTTTCAGGGGATGGACGAATATGTAGCTACTCCGGATAAGGCGTTCGAGTTCCCCGCGATGTGGATTCTGATTTTTCTGTGCGGGAATGCGCTGACCCTTACTTATCCGCTGCGAGACCTGGAAGGTGTGGGACAGCAGCTCCTGATCCGCTCCGGCAGGCGCAGACACTGGTGGCTGGCCAAGTGCGGCTGGGAGATCGTAAGCTCAGTCGTGTATCTGTTGCTGCTCTGGCTGGGAGTTCTCTGTTATTGTGCGATTTTTCAGATTCCGATTACCTTGGAAATCAATGAATGGCTGGTTTCGGTGATGGCAAGCTGGGAAGTTGCGTCGCCACTAAATTCCGGCGAAGTCTGGCTGTGGCTGACCGCAGGACCGATGCTTTTCATGATTCTGCTGAATCTGGTGGAACTTGCGGTCGGGCTGCTCCTCGGAACGATCTGGGGGTTCACGGTGGATTGTGTCATCCTGCTGCTATCGGCATACTGGATGAATCCATGGCTTCCGGGGAATTATGTGATGTTTCTGCGCAGCCGCTGGCTGATCCCGGAGACAGGAATGGCGCTCAGTCAGGGAATCTGGCTGATGCTGGCCGGAAGCCTGTGCATGATCCTGATCGGCGGGATATTCTTCAGCCGGAAGGATATTCTAAGAAAGGAGTGATCCGGATAAATATGAAAGAAATACAACTGAAAGTAACAGATGTAAATAAGAAGATTCACGGGAATACGATTCTGGAGAATGTTTCTCTGACGATGACTTCCGGTAAGATATATGGCCTGCAGGGCAGCAACGGATCGGGCAAGACCATGCTGATGCGCGCCATGTGCGGACTGATCCGTCTGAACAGCGGCACGGTAGAGATGAACGGGAAAATTCTGGGGAAGGATATGGCTTTTCTGGAGAATACGGGAATCTTAATCGAGTCCCCGGCTTTCCTGAATGGCTATACCGGGCTGCAGAACCTGATGTATCTGGCGGATATTCAGAAGCGTGTGGATCGGGATGCCGTGCGGCACACGATCGAACGGGTAGGGCTAGACCCGGATGACAAGCGAAAGTACCGGAAGTATTCGCTGGGAATGAAGCAGCGGCTGGGAATTGCGGCGGCGATTATGGAGCAGAACGATATTCTGCTGATCGACGAGCCCTTCAATGCCCTGGATGTGGACGGTATCGAGCTGGTCAAGGGAATCCTGCTGGAGGAGAAGGCACGGGGCGCGCTGATCGTACTTTCCTGCCACGAAAAGCAGCTGCTGGAGAGCCTTTCAGACGAACTTTACCTGATCCAGAGCGGAAAGATCATGGATCATATTGTGCTGTAGAACGATAATATGAAAGTGAAAGCGGCTGTTTCTCAATAGAATATTGTGAGAAGCAGCCGCTTCTTTCGGTGTCATAAGGATTGCGGAAAAAGAGCGATTCCATTATAATAGAAGCAGGACAAGTCGGGAAAGGAAGGTGATTCGATGGGAAGGTTCGTGAATCCGGACAACAGTGCCTTTCAGGTCGCGCTGAATTCAAAAATCTACGTGGATAAGACCGGGCTGATCGCGTATGCGAACAGTGTGCTGGATACTTCCGATGCATATATCTGCAGCAGCCGCCCGCGGCGTTTTGGAAAATCCTATGCCGCGAATATGCTCTCTGCGTATTACAGCCGGGGAGCCAGTTCAGAGGAAATGTTCGCTGGATTGGAGATCAGTAAGGCCACAGATTTCAGAACGCATCTGAATCAATATGACGTAATTCATATCGATATTCAGTGGTTCCTCTCGAACTGTCGGGAAGCTTCCGGCGTGGTTCCTTTTATCGAGAAAAGCGTATTGAATGAGTTGCGGGAGATTTACCCGGATGCTGTATCCCCAGAAGTGGTCTCGCTGTCGGATGGTCTTTCCCTGGTAAAAGAAGAAACCGGACAGAAATTCGTCATTATCATTGACGAGTGGGATGTTCTTATTCGTGAGGAGGCAGTGAGCCGGAAGGTTCAGGAGGAATATATTAATTTCCTGCGGAGTCTATTCAAGGGAACGGAGCCGACAAAGTATATCCAGCTGGCCTATCTGACGGGGATTTTGCCGATCCGAAAAGAAAAAACACAGTCAGCACTGAATAATTTTGATGAGTTCACTATGCTTGGAGCCAGTGATCTGGCGCCGTATATCGGTTTTACGGAGGATGAAGTCCGCAGGCTTGCGGACGAATATCACAGAGATTTTGCTGAAGTGAAGCGTTGGTATGACGGCTATCTTCTGCGAGATTGCCAGGTTTACAATCCCAGAGCGGTTGTAAGTGTCATGTTGAAGGGAGAATTTAAGAGCTACTGGTCAGAAACGGCTTCCTACAAGGCGCTTGTGCCGCTCATCAATATGAATTATGACGGCCTGAAAAATGCGATTATTGAGATGCTTTCCGGCGCTTCCGTTCGGGTGAATACCGCCACGTTCAGTAATGATACTCGAAATATTCAGTGTAAAGATGATGTGCTGACGTATATGATTCATCTGGGATATCTTGGCTACGACCAGACACAGAGAACCGCATTTGTCCCGAATGAGGAGATTCGGCAGGAATTAACCATGGCGGTCGAGAGCAGACAATGGAATGAGATGCTGATGTTCTGGCAGGAATCGGAAAACCTGCTGAATGCAACATTGGATATGGATTCGGAAGCTGTTGCCGCTCAGATTGAGAAGATTCATAATGAATATCTTTCGGTGATTCAATACAACAATGAAAATTCATTAAGCAGTGTACTTGCAAGTGCTTATCTGAGCGCAATGCCATATTATTTTAAGCCGGTTCGAGAGTTGCCGACAGGGCGCGGATTTGCTGATTTTGTATATATTCCGAAGCCGGAATACAGGAGCGATTATCCGGCATTGATTATTGAACTGAAATGGAACAGAAAGGCACAGACCGCGATGGATCAGATCAGGGAGAGAAATTATCCGCTGTCCATTTTACCGTACACGGGTGATATATTACTTGTGGCAATCAGTTATGATAAGACGGGAAAAGAACATAGCTGCCTGATCGAACAGATGGAAAAATAACCAGATGGTTTAGCACTTGGGATTTGCTGCAGATGTGAAGGAGGAAAATTAAGTTCCAAAAACGCTGTACAAATAAGATTGAATGTGTTTAAATGTACATAGGAGGTGTATAGGTGAACACATCAAATATTACAAATTATAAACCGAAAGATTTTTCTGAACTAATTGGTGTTTCGGTAAAAACCTTACAAAGATGGGATCGTGAAGGCGTTCTGAAAGCAAACAGAACTCCTACGAACCGGCGTTATTATACGTACAATCAGTATCTTCAGTTTAAAGGGATAGAAAAAGCGGATGATAAACGCCGCGTTGTTATTTATGCCAGAGTCTCTACGAAAAATCAGAAGGATGATTTACGGAATCAGGTTTCTTTTTTAAGGCAGTTCTGTAATGCACGGGGAATGATTGTGGATCAGTGTGTGGAAGATTATGGAAGTGGATTGAATTATAACCGAAAAAAATGGAATGATTTACTGGATGATGTTATGGAACAAAAGGTAAAAACGATTGTTATAACTCATAAGGATCGTTTTGTTCGATTCGGTTATGACTGGTTTGAAAAATTTTGTATGAAATTTCATACCGAAATCATTGTTGTAAATAACGATGATCTTTCCCCGCAGGAAGAGCTGGTACAGGACATTGTTTCGATTCTTCATGTATTTAGTTGTCGGTTGTATGGACTTCGAAAGTACAAAAAACAGATTGAGGAGGATAAGGAAATTGCTGAAGAGCTTCCGAACAGAAATCAATCCGACGCCGGAACAACGGATTCAGATCAATAAAACGATTGGAACCTGTCGTTATATTTACAATTTTTATCTTTCCCATAACAAAGAACTCTTTGAAAACGGAAAGAAATTTATGACAGGAAAAGCGTTCAGCGTATGGCTGAACAACAAATATCTTCCGGAACATCCGGAATACGCATGGATTCGGGATGTGAGTTCCAAATCGGTAAAGAAATCCATGGAAAATGCCTGTACCGCCTTTCAGCGCTTTTTTCGTCATCAGTCAGATTTTCCCCGATTTAAAAAGAAGGGAAAATCTGATGTGAAAATGTATTTTGTAAGAAACAATCCGAAAGACTGCCGCTGTGAACGACATCGGATTAATATTCCCACACTTGGCTGGGTGCGCTTAAAGGAAAAGGGATATATCCCAACCACAAAGGACGGGTACAAAATCCGGAGCGGTACGGTTTCCATAAGTGCCGGTCGGTATTATGTATCCGTGGTGATTGATATGCCGGATCCTGCTTTGTCTGTTCAAAAACCTTCCGGAGCGGGAATTGGAATTGATCTGGGGCTGAAAAATCTGGCAGTCTGTTCTGACGGAAAGACTTACCGGAATATTAATCATTCCGCAGAAATAAGAAAACTGGAAAAGAAATTACGGAGAGCACAGAGATGTCTTTCCCGTAAATATCAAAACAATAAAAATTCAAAGAAAGGAGAAGCTGCTCAGAAAAATATACAAAAACAAAAGCTTAAGGTACAGAAACTTCATCAGCGGATGGAACAGATCCGCACCAATTACATTAACACTGTCATCGCAGAGATCGTGAAAACCAAACCTTCTTATATTGTGATGGAAGATCTGAATGTAAAGGGAATGATGAAGAACCGGCATCTCTCCAAAGCGGTTGCCGCGCAAAAGTTTTATGAATTTCGGTGCAAACTAAAATTCAAATGTGAGGAAAACCGCATTGAGCTAAGAATTGCAGACCGTTTTTATCCATCATCCAAACGCTGCCATTGTTGCGGACGGATTCGAAAAGATTTAAAGCTTTCGGATCGCATCTATCGATGTGCTTGTGGTTATACGGCAGACAGGGATTTTAATGCAAGTCTTAACTTGAGAGATATCGAAACTTACGAAATCGCATCCTAAAGCGAACGTAAGTATGTACCGATGGCTGGTCGGGAATTTACGACTGTGGAGTGTACAAGGACCTGCAAGTAGTATGTTGCATGCAACTACAAAAGCATACACGATGAAGCAGTAAGGATTGTTCGCGAGAACATCCAGAGTCTCGATATGTGAGTATATTTATACATATTTTGAGTAGCAGGAATGAGGTATGTTTTTAGAGCATCTATTGACGATTATATCTTTCTTTGTATTTCCAATATTCTGTGACTTGTTTTTTGGGAGAGAAAAGTTTAACACAAGTAGACAAGAAGTCCCCCTCTTCTAAAGTGGTGGGATGAATTGTTAAAAGAAACATAACGGCAGTGGCGGGCGGAGAGAAATCGGTATCCTCCACTGACATGAGGCAAGTCACGGTCGAACTATTTTCGACATGTCAGACTCCGTGAAAATACCGACTGTGAGTTGAAACAAAGAAAAACTCTCAAACCGAACCAGCTGCATAGAAATTATTATTCTGACGCTGTGTACATTTGCACTCTTCCAGGCGGTCTTTAAGATCCTGTGGCTTGGATGACAGGTCTTGCGTGGCCGGACTGTATCGTAACATATAACAAAATAGAGAATAAGGGAAAGCGGCTGTTTCTCACATTAATTGTGGAAGCGGCCGCTTCTTTCGCTGCAATGAGGATTGCGAAAAGGCGTTGTTACATTGCGATTTTAGAATCGAAAAGTGCAATATGTTGCAAAAATCTATTCTAAAAAGCTGCGGACATATTGATTTTCGAATATTATCTGGATATAATGGAAAAGAAAAGTGCAACATGTTGCAATAATCTTTCGCAAGGAGGTCTTCAAATGGAGATTCGCAGAGATTTTTATTTGGATAAATTGATAAAAAGGAAGACGAATGGATTGATTAAGGTGATTACCGGTATCTGTCGATGCGGTAAATCATATTTACTGAATAATTTGTTTTATCATCACTTACTGGATAGCGGAGTCGATGCCGATCACATTATCCGTTTTGCATTTGATTCAGCAGATGATCTTTATCTTATTGGAGAAAGTCTGATTCAGATTGAAAAGAAAAAGCGTGGAGTTGATCCTGAAAAATTCATGGCATATGTCCGTTCCAAAGTTGTAGGTGAAGGAATGTATTATCTGCTGCTTGATGAAATTCAGATGTTGGATTGCTTTGAAGCTGTTTTAAATGGTTATCTTTGCAAGAACAATATGGATGTATTTGTGATTGGAAGTAACGCGAAACTCCTGTCCAAAGATATCGCCACTGAGTTTGCAGGTCGTGGTGATGAGGTTCATATGTTTCCCCTGAGTTTTGCGGAGTTTATGTCTGTCTATAACGGTGATAAGTATACGGGATTATCGGAATATATGTTATACGGCGGCATTCCTCTGGTTGTTCTTCGGGAAGGAGCAAACGATAAGGCGGTTACATTACAGAATCTGTTCAATGAGATTTATCTTCGAGATATTACCAAACGTAACCGAGTGAAAAACATCGGAGAACTGGAAGATTTGCTGAATATTCTTTCTTCTTCCATTGGCTCTCTGACTAATCCGGAAAAATTGAAGAATACCTTCAAGACGGTAAAGAAATCCAGAATCACTTCCAATACCATCAAGAAGTATGTGGATTATTTTGAAGATTCTTTCCTGATTGAATCAGCACAAAGATATGATATTAAAAGAAAGGCATATATTGAAACGCCAAAGAAATATTATTTTTCTGATCTTGGA
>ENA-UOJJ01001493-UOJJ01001493.1-human-gut-metagenome-genome-assembly--contig:-CS66-NODE-1493-length-34157-cov-5.227435_pt1 | contig 34157 bp, 31 predicted proteins | sample MGYA00242343_ERZ723890 | MGnify/ENA metagenome assembly ERZ723890
TCGCTAGCGCAGCCCTGCGCACGGAAGCCTCGCAATGTGTCCGTGTAGAAGAGGGACGGCTTTTTCCCGGTGATTATATCGAAGATATGTAATAGTAGTTGGGACAGAATCTAGTAGATTTAGAGTGGCATCCTCGCCTATATGGTGGGGATTTTTTATATAGATAATTTGCTTTTTGAAAATTTTGAACCGGCTTATTAGGCTTGCAATATTCACTGCCAGGAAGAAAGCAGAAAAGAGCTCGTGTCCGGGCACATTGCGAGGCTTCCGTGCGCAGGAGACGCGTTAGCTATCGCCACAAAGCTTCATGTCTGAGCCCGTAAGGGCGAGTCGAAGCGACTGGCGATTAATAAGCGCGCGTCCCGGAGCCGGAAACGCAGCACCCGTGACCGGACTGAGCCTTTTCTGATGATTCTGGCAGAGGATGGTAGAGGAATCCCGCTGAAAACTTGTACCAGAGTAGGATGGTAGAGGAATCCCGCTGAAAACATGTACCAGAGTAAAACGGTAGAGAAATCCCGCCAAAAGTAGATACCAGTGTAAAACAATAGCGGAATCCCGCCAAAAGTAGATACCAGTGTAAAACAATAGCGGAATCCCGCCAAAAACAAGTTACAGAGTAGAACTTCGGGGAATCCCGCTGAAATAAAGTACCAGTGTAAAACCTGGAGGACTAGAGAATATGGGAGAAGATGGAAGCTCCCACAACAGTGAGCAGCCCGCATACCGCGATGGAAAGACTGCTCATGGCGCCTTCGGTCTCGCCCATTTCCATCGCCTTTGTCGTTCCAATCGCATGGGACGCAGAACCTATCGCAACACCCTTCGCAATCGGTTCCGTAATATGGAAGAATTTCAGAACACTTTCCGCAATTATATTGCCAAGAACTCCGGTGATAACAATCGAAGCCACTGCCAGCGGTACGAATCCGCCCAATTCATCTGCCACACCCATACCGATCGCAGTTGTAATCGACTTCGGAAGCAGTGTCACGTAGTGCTCATGCTCCAGACGGAAGATCAGAGCCATAACAAAAATACTGCACAGGCTGGAAAGAACACCGGAGCAGATACCGGCAACCACAGCCACCCAGTTCTTCTTCAGCAGTGAGAACTGCTCATAGAGAGGAATCGCCAGGCACACCGTAGCCGGTGTCAGCAGATAACTCAGGTACTGCGCGCCGACATAGTAGCTGTCATAGCTGATATGCGCGCCGAGAAGCACTAGCAGAGTTACAAGGATCGAAATCAGTAGCGGATTGAAAAGCGCCAGACGGAATTTCTTCTTAAGATAAAGACCAAGCTCGTACGCAAGCACACTGAGAATCATGCCTCCGAACAGAGACTGCTGAAAAAAATCATTCATGAGAACGCCCTCCCTTTCTGCGAATCACAAATTGCGTAACCAGACCGGCTATCGCCATAACAACCACCGTGGATGCCACGATCATTACAGCATAGGGAACGAGAACCGGCTGCAGAATTCCCCAGGATTCCATCAGACCGACCGCTGAAGGAATAAACATCAGCGGCATAATTTCAATTAGAAAATTTCCGGTTTCTTTTACCGCAGACAGAGGAACAATTCCAGTCAGGAGAGCGACGAAAAGAAGAATCAGTCCGTAGATGCTTGCCGGAATCGGCAGCGGGAGCAGGTAATGGATCAGCTCGCCCAAAAAAGAAATAAGCAATATAATGCTCAACTGTTTTATGTACTTCATAATAAAAAACCTCCACGATTTCCTATCTTATCGCGCAGAAAAAAGAATGTCAATGTGTCAGGATTATGTAATATTTTGTAACTATTCTAATTTACAGATACAATATAATTATGGTTTACGTTTACCTTGTAGTTGTGCTATAATATAAAGAATAAGAAATTGTGGGAGAGGATTATATATGAAAAGAATTATTACCATCAGCCGTGAATTCGGAAGCGGCGGAAGAACGATAGGAAAAGGGGTAGCTGAGAAACTGGGCATCCCCTGTTACGATCATGAAGTGATTGAGCAGTTGGTAGAGCGAAGCGGTTTCGCTGCGGATTATGTGAAGAGTCAGAGCGAGTATGCTCCGAACGGCAGCCTATTTGTCAATGCACTGAATGCGGGAAATTTTCACGGATTATCCAACCAGGATAAGCTGTGGACGATGCAGCGGCAGATTATCGAGGAACTTGGTGAAAAGGAGAACTGTGTCATTGTCGGCAGATGTGCAGATTACATTCTGAGGGATCGGGCAGATTGTCTGAAGGTATTTATTCACAGGGATTTTCAGTCAAGAGCAGAGCGGATTGTACAGGTATATGGAGAGACCGAAGTTCCTACAGAGAAGAGACTGAAAGAGAAAGATAAGCGTCGTGCTGCCTATTATCAGTTCTATACGGATCAGAAGTGGGCGGATCTAGCCAATTATCATATCGTACTGGACAGTGGTGTAATCGGAATTGAGAAGTGTATTGATATTATCGCGGACTTATATTGAGTCAGAAGGGCAGATATACAATTTGCATGATTATACGATAAGATACAGAAGGGGACGTTAGTATGAAGTTATTAGAAGAACGAATTCGCAAGGACGGAGTAATTAAGCCGGGAAATGTTCTGAAGGTGGACAGCTTCCTGAACCATCAGATGGATGTGGAGCTTTTTGATGCGATGGGAGCAGAGTTCAAGCGTCTGTTTGCAGAGAATCCGATCAATAAGATTCTTACGATCGAGGCGTCCGGAATCGGCATTGCCTGTGTAGTTGCGCAGCATTTCCATGTTCCGGTTGTATTTGCCAAGAAATCTCAGAGCATTAATCTGGACGGTGAATCCTATATTACAAAGGTGGAATCCTTTACGCATAAGAGAACGTACGATGTAATTGTATCTAAGAAATACCTGAACCCGGAGGATCATATCTTGATTATCGATGATTTCCTGGCGAACGGCTGTGCCGTGAACGGACTGATTGACCTGATCCGCAGCGCTGGTGCTACGGTGGAGGGCGTTGGCATTGCCATTGAGAAAGGATTTCAGGAGGGGGGGGCGTCTGATTCGCGAGAAGGGCATTCATGTAGAGTCTCTGGCTATCGTGGAGAGCATGAATGACGAGACCGGTGAGATCGTATTCCGCTCCTGACGGGAATCAGATACAGAATTATGGAGAAGTTAAATCATTTTGATGAGCATGGCAATGCCGTGATGGTGGACGTATCGGAGAAGAACATTACAGCGAGAACAGCGGTGGCTTCCGGGCAGATTCATGTTAGTCGGGAGGTGTTCGATGCGATCGTTCACGGTACGGCGGCAAAAGGAGATGTTCTTGGTGTTGCCCGGGTGGCAGGCATCATGGCGGCGAAGCAGACGTCGTCGCTAATTCCGATGTGCCATCCGCTGATGATCAGCAAGTGTCAGGTGGATTTTGAGCTGGACGAGAAGAATCTTGCTGTAAAGGCAATCTGCATGGTAAAAGTCAGTGGGAAGACTGGCGTAGAGATGGAGGCACTGACCGGTGTATCTGTTACTTTGCTTACCATTTATGATATGTGCAAGGCGTTGGATAAGAGGATGGAGATTGGAGAGATCCATCTGGATTCCAAGTCCGGAGGTAAGAGCGGGGAATTTGTTCGATGAGAGATCTGTGGAACCGTGAGATTGATTATATCCGGATTTCTGTGACGGATCGCTGCAACCTGCGTTGCGTGTATTGTATGCCGGAAGAAGGAATTGAGAGTATTTCTCATGACCGGATTCTGACGTTCGATGAGATTGCCAGAATCTGCAGGGTGATGGCGCAGTCTGGTCTGAAGAAGATCAAGCTGACTGGAGGGGAGCCGCTGATCCGTCGGGGAATTGTGTCTCTGGTGCGTCAGCTGAAGGAAGTTCCCGGGATTGAGCAGGTGACTCTGACCACGAATGGAATTCTGCTAGAGGAGATGGCGGATGATCTGGTATCCTCCGGGATTGACGCGGTTACGGTCAGCCTGGATACTCTGGACCGGGAGCGATTTCGTCAGATGACAAGGCGGGATGAACTCCCCCGTGTTCTGGAGGGAATCAGGGCGATGCGCCGTCATCCGCAGATTCCACTGAAGATCAATTGTCTTCTTCAAGAACCGGAGAAGGATCTTCTGGCAGTGGCGAATCTGGCGCGGATACAGCCGGTTCATGTGCGATTTATCGAGGTTATGCCGATTGGATATGGCCGGCAGATGAAATTCGTGAAGGAAGAACATCTGAGAGAACTCCTGATGAAACATTACGGCACGCTGATGCCCTGCGGGGATGTGCTGGGAAATGGTCCGGCGGTATATTTCTCGCTGGAGGGCTTTCAGGGAAAGATCGGATTCATCAGCGCAGTTAGTCACAAGTTCTGTAATTCCTGCAACCGGGTACGACTGACATCAGATGGGTTTCTGAAGACTTGCCTGCAATATGATACCGGTGTGCGTCTGAAGGAACCGATGCAGGCCGGTTGCAGCGATGAAGAGCTGGCAGCTTTGATTGCGAGAGCCATCCGGGAGAAGCCGGTGGGACACGAATTTGATAAGAAGGGTCTGGTGGCAGGTGAAGAAGTCCGCACGATGTCGCAGATCGGCGGATAAGTTACGGGGGATAGAACATATGAGAGCAGCGATTATTACTTCCAGTGATACCGGATATGCCGGTGAGCGTGAGGACTTGAGCGGTCCTGCCATCCGGGAGATGATTGAACCAGCGGGATATGAAGTTGTATATCAGAAGGTCTGGCCGGATGACCGGCAGATCCTGGAGCATGAGATGAAGGAAATCTGTGACAGTGGGCTGGCGGACCTGATCCTGACGACGGGAGGTACCGGTTTCTCGCCGCGGGACGTAATGCCGGAAGCGACACTTGCGGTAACGGAACGTGTAGTTCCGGGAATCCCGGAGGCGATGAGAGCCTATAGTCTGCAATTTACAGGTCGTGCGATGTTAAGCCGCGCAGCGGCTGGCATCCGGAAGCAGACGCTGATCGTGAATCTTCCGGGCAGTCCGAAGGCGGTTCGGGAGTGCCTGGAATACATTCTGCCGCAGTTTGAGCATGGCCTGCGGATCCTTCTGGGACTGACCGGTGATTGCGCAAGAAAGTAATCCGTGTATGGCGACATACATCGATTGACATGCGTGTGCATGTAATCTGCAGAATTTTAGAGAGAAAAGAGAGCGATTTCACTGGACTTTGTGTCCATAGGCGAAAACGCTCTCTTTTTTGGCACTTTTTTTCTTCATTTTGGGCATTATTTTTGGAAAACTTTTCCTTTATAATAGAAAAGACAATATAGAAGAAAGTAAGCTGGAAATCGGAATCATTATGAAAGATTTGCAGGATAAGAAGGGGGAAAGGAATTTGGGAAAAACGAATGTAAGAAGATGGCTGGGAACAATGCTTGTCTTCCTGATGGTTTTCTCTGGTGTCATGTCGATTCATGCGGCCGTTGGGATGCGGGCGGAAGGCGCACAGGATGGATTGACTGCGATTCTGACGACTGACCGGGATAGTTATGATGCCGGGGATACGGTCGCGGCAGAACTGACGGTTGTGAATGAAAATTCGTATGCGGTCGGGAATGTGAGGACAGAGATTTCGCTCCCGGACGGGCTGACGCTGCAGAGCGGAAGTCTGACTGTGGAGGGAACGGAACTGGCGGCCGGTATGGAGAAAGTGCATTCCTTTACGGCTCTGCTGACAGGTGGAGATGATACGCCGACGAAGCCGGATGAGACCAAATCGGATGATAATAAGAATGGCACATCCGGAACCGACGATAAGAAGGATGGCGGCTCCGGCAGCAGGAACAGCGGCAATTCCTCAACGGTAAAGACCGGGGATGATTCTTCGATCGGTCTCTGGATTGCTCTTTTTGTTATTTCTGGATCCGGATTAGTGATTCTGGTTACAAAGAAAAAAGACAGACAGCGCCTGCTGTCTCTGATTCTTGCGTTGTCTCTGACGCTGACGATGCTGCCTTCGAAGGCACAGGCGGCATCTGTGGATGCGAAGGAGAGAAATTTCAGTGTTGACCTTGCGGTGACGTTGAACGGGAAGCAGGAGAAGATTCGGGCGCAGATCTGGTATGATTATCAGAAGGAAGATCCTCAACCTGTGGAAGAAACGGTGACCATCCGTTTCGAGACAGGAGAAGGAACGCCTGTAGAGCCGATCACTCTGAAGAAGGGCGAAGCGTCCGGTGAGCTTCCGCAGTCTTATCTGGCGGGTTATTCCTTCCGGGGATGGTACCGGGATGAAGCGCTGACACAGGAATTCTTTACGGATGAAGCGGTGCAGGAGAATCTGACGCTCTATCCGAAGTTCGTAGTATCCCAGAACGATCTGGAGAACGGAACACGGGATACGTACTACAGTGAAGACTGTGATCCCATGATGCCGGTGGTTTTTGTCGCCGAGGAAGGACTCTCCAAAGACGATCTGCTGGGCAGGATTTCCTGGGAGGCGCTGACAGGAGAGCTTCCGGAGGACTTTACTTTCTCTGCGGACGGCGAAAACTATACGCTGACGCCGGTAGGCGGCTATGAAGAAGGCTGCCTGTACCGGGTAACGATCCCCGAAGGAATGAGCTTTGCGGATCTGGATGAAGAAGTCCTGGAGTATACTTTCCGGATTCATAAGGATGATTCGGAGATCGTGGAACTGAGCGATTCGATCAAATATGTGAATCGTGACGATATGCTGGAAGGCGGAACGGATAACACATTTGCCATGACGGCGGAGCAGGCGGAGAAATATGCTTTCGCAGTCGGTGATGTGCTGTGTATGGGCGATGGCGAGAGCTACGATACGGATTCCATTTTTGTGAAGATCAGCGATTTGCTGGAGCAGGATGAAACCGTCTATGTGACGGCATCGGATGCGGAGATCGAGGATGTCTTCAAGGATGTAGATGTCTCCTTCACGCAGGATCTTCCGGCCGATACTCTGATCGGAGAGATCGACACGCAGGCCATCGAAGATGCCATCCGGAACGGCGAAGGTTTTGCGCAGATGACAGATATGCTGGCAGCTCTTCTCACAGAAAGTAAGACCGTGCAGGGAGAACTGCAGGCGGCTGGTTCTCCGGCATTTACGGAGAATGCTTCCATCAAAGAGGAGACGATGAAGTCGATCTCCGCCAGCCTGGCAAAGGGGGCGACTGTTACCGTCTCTGTCGGTGAGGCGAATAATCCGAATTTCGGAGCGAACGCGGATGACTTTATCGCTCTCTGCATCGAGATGAACTATGAAGCGACGATTAAGAATAAAGTCAAAATCAAAGCTTCTTTTGGAATTACAGAATACCTGGCGGTATCCATGCAGGGCTATTCTGAATATAAATTCAAGCTCTTCGGAAAATCCAAACTGGAATTCGATTACGCGATGAACCTGTATACGCAGACGGATATCGATATGCAGGTACTGGTCTGCTCCACGAACAAGGCAAATGAAGAGTATACGGATATTTCGAAAGAGATTAAAGATATGCTCTCCAGCGACGAAGAGAACGATACCGGCAACCTGGTGAAGCAGATGCAGGATATGGTAGAGAACGACAGCGGAGAGATCACTCTGCTCCAGGCGCCTCTGCTGCAGTACACGATCCCTGTTATTCCGATCCTGCCCGTCTTTGGTGTGAACCTGGGACTGGATTTTGTCATCAAAGTGAACTTCGCGGCAGGTATTGGCTCGGATATCTCGATCCTGGAGGCTACGCAGATCGGCATGTGCGGCAATACTTCGGATGGAAGCCTGGACTGCTACACGAACGATCTGATCGGAGGAAATCGCTATGACCTGCAGTTCTATGCCTGCGGTTTTCTGGATATCAAGGCTGGTCTGGAGGGTTCGCTGACGCTGTCATTCTACGGACTGTCCCGCTTCGGCGAGATCGGAATCAGCGTCTTCATTGGAGCCTACGTGGACATCTACGGCTACGTGCAGCTTGGAATCACGAAGGCGCAGCAGTACAGTAAGCAGATTGATGTCCGGCTGGTGGGTGGTTACTATATGGAATCCGGCATTGCGCTGGATATCGAACTGATCGCAAGGTCGAAGTTCTTTAAGGTGAAGGTGGGGGCGAAGCTCCTGGAGGCGAAATTCCCGCTGTTCACGCTGGGAGATCAGTATGTGCTGCTAGCGGTCAATGAGGTGGAGGAACCGGCGGTTCTGACGACATCGGATTCTTCGGCACGCTTTACCAGCGCCTCCCTGGCGGAGATCCCGGCGCTGACCGGTACCTATCTGAATCTGAAGAACGGGGACGAGGAGGAGCGCAGTGTTCCGTGGGATAAACTGTATCTGACATTCTCCAACCGGTACTTTGACTATAATGGTCGCGAGGTCAGCTATGACCGTTACTATAATGACGATAAGAACAGCGATATGGGAACGATGTATTATTACTACATGGGGCCGTATCTGCAGTTCACAAAGTCCGCGTCCACTTCCGAGGGAAGCACGGTAGCGCAGACGAATATCATCTGGGCGGATACCACGAAAGTGGATGAAAGCGCCGTTGGTAAGATCTGTGAGGTAGAGCTCTATGCGAATATCGACGGAAAGACGGATGAATATATCGGAACCCGAAAGGTGCTCGCCGGGAATAAGGTCGGACCGGTCCGCACGGAGTATGATAACTACGATCTGTATACGAATCAGAAGTGGGATCAGAATCCCTATACGACTGTGATTACGGAGGATACCCGACTGACGCTTTCTGTGGATCGCATACAGATGCTGACAGCCTTTATCTACTATTTGCCCGATACGAAGAAGTGGACGGCAGAGGTTCGCGCAGTGAACGTGGATGAGGCGCCGACGGTTCCGGCGATCTCGGAAGATCCTAACTATCAGTTCGACAAGTGGACGGGAACCTACGGGCAGTACGTCCGCCGCTGGGCGAAGGGTCCTGCTACTGTGAACAGCACCATCAGCGGGGAATTCCTGCGTTCGACGGGCATGCTGGGGACACATTACATCGTGACACGAAAAGACACCACGGTTCCACTGCTGCAGGTGACGGGGGATACCTACGAGAAGGCTCTGGCGGAGCTGACCTTCCATGAAGAGTTTAATTCTCTGGTCAGCTATTACAGCGCAGAATATATTCCGCAGGAGTGTACCGTTACTCTGGTCGGAAAGAACCTGAAGGGCGAGGAAGTCAGGAACGACTATACCGTGCTTTACGGTGAGACGGTTCATTCCTACTACTGGCATGAGCCTATTGGTATGAGTCTTATTGGCTTCTCGGATACGCCGGATGGCGAGATTCTGGCGACCGATCCCTGGAATCTCCCGGCGACGACGGAGAGTGCTGTGACATATTATATGGTATATGCCTCCGATCCGTGTGAGGTTGAGTTCTTTTATTACGATCCGGCGACGAAGAACAATGTCAGTGCTTACACGAAGACGCTGAACGGCGGAACGACGATTCCAGCGGATGAGCTGGCGAATGTCCATGCGCTGCTGCAGCCGGAGGAGAATGTGGAGTACCGGCTGATGGACTGGATGTATCGCTATAAGGATATCGGCGGCTGGATGCGCATGAATGTGAACAACTACGTCCTGTACTCGGATATTCAGGTGGCTCCTGTCTACGAGAGAAATGTGAAGATCACGCTGGACGCCGGAGAGGGAACCCTGGTCGGGGAGGATACGGTCGTGGCTTCCAGCCAGTATAACTACCGGGTATTTCTGTCGAATACGGCCTGGAAGGAAAAGGACGAATACTGTACGTATCAGCTGACCGGCTGGAAGGATGAGACGACAGGGAAAATCTATCCGTTTGGATATGTAACGATTTCGGAGCCTGTTGCTCTTACAGCGGTATATGAACCGACGGATCGTGTCTATAAGCTGGATATCATCACGGCGCAGGGTACGCTGAAGAATGGAGACGGTAGTATCCGTTTTACCGGCGGCTATGATGATTATCAGAAGCTCCTGGCGGAGTACAGTAACTGGAGACCGGCGGATGTGAGAGGCGAGGGCTGTACCATGACGCTGGTTCGCACAGATGTGAAGTACTCTGATGAAGGCTATATCAACCGGATCTATTATTCCGGCTGGAATACGATCATGGATCAGCACACGCTTACGCTGGATGCGGCGGGCGGCGTCCTGGACGGAGAGAGCAGTTATACGTATGATTACGGTACACGGATTTTCCTGGATCTGTTTTCTGCTTCGAAAGAAGATGTATCCTGTACCTATGTGCTCTCCGGCTGGAAGGATTCCGACGGCAATACGTATGCGGCGGATGATGAGCTTACGCTGAAGTCGGATTTGACGCTGACTGCGATCTGGACGCCGGGCGTTTATAAAGAGTATAAGCTCACCTACGTGCTGGACGGAAAGACCATCGCGGAGGAGACGCATCATTTCGGCGATGTGCTGACAGAAGCCGGACAGCCGGAGGAAGCGGAAGGAAAGATCTTCAGCGGCTGGACCTGGTACCGCGGAGAAGTTGTACAGAGTGAGATGCCGGAGACGATGCCGGCGGAAGACCTTACCGCGATCGCTACGGCGAAACCGGCCTATGTCCGCTACATTGTGGGCGACGAGGAGATTTCTTCGGAAGAGACTGCAGTTGGAAGCAGTGTAACCGTGAAGGAGAAGTACGAGAAGACGGGATATACCATCGGCGAGTGGACAAATAAAGATGTGACGGTGACAAACGGCACATTCACGATGCCGGCGGCGGATGTCACCTTCCGCGCGGAGGCGAAAGTGAACTCCTATACCGTATCCTACTATGTGGATGGAACACTGTATTACTCCGCACAGGCAGATTACGGAAGCTATGTGATGCTGCAGACACCGCCGGAAGCGGAAGGAAAGCTATTCGTGTGGAACAGTGAGGATGTGACGATTAACGGCAGCGGCTTTACCATGCCGGCCGGGGATGTGCGCATCGACGGTTACTGGTCAGAGCAGGAGCTGTATATCATCTACTATCTGAACGGAGAGATTGCAGGTTATGACAAGGCTCTCTACGGAGAGACGGTACGGCTGAGAAACGTGGATGAGATGGCGCTTTACGATGGCAGGAGCTTCAGCGGCTGGTATACTTCTCAGGTGGATCTGGCCAAGAACATCTTTACGATGCCTTCCGAGACGCTGAAAATCTATGGAGATACGTATGATGACAGCGACGTGCTCCTGACCTGCACCTACACGCGGGATGACGGAATGCAGGATGAATTCACGATCTCGGCGGCTGTCGGCGAGACCGTAAGCCCTGTGGCTCCGGAGCGGAAGGGCTATGACTTTGCCGGATGGCGCTGCAACGGCGATCTCGTCACGGAGGTGACTCCGGACGGAACGGAAACCTTTATCGAGCTTACGGCGGAGTACACCGCGAAGAAATATACCGTATCCTATTACATTGGCTTGCTGTACGGTTCGTATCCGGATCAGAAGGCGGAAGCCGGAGAGAAAGTATACGTGCCGGAGCTTCCGAAGCCGAATTATGACTGGCAGAGCGTTTACGGTTGGTACAGCACCGCTGCGCTGGACTTCCAGGAGGACGAAGGCGGCAAATACTTCATCATGCCGGCATACGATGTACGTCTGGAAGCAGTCGGCGATATGACGGAGACAGATGGATACAGTGTAAAGCTGATCCTGAGTACGCCTTACCATGAGGCATTTGAGTATCGGACCGTGAAGACGCTAAAAAACGGAAGCGTATATCTGCCGACGCCCAGGCTGAGCGGCTGCACCTTCGACGGCTGGCAGGATGCGGACGGAAACTATTACGATGCCGTATCCGGATGGGATCTGGATGCAGACTTGACGCTGTACGGAACTCTGCGGAAGACGAAAGGACTTCATATCGCGGAGTTCTGGCTGGACGGTGAAGTGTACGCTTACCGCCTGTTCGATGAGGAGACCTTTATTCTGCGGACGCCTGACGTAAGTCCGGAGGAAGGAAAGACGGCCAGCGGCTGGCAGAGCTTTGATATCGAGCTTCGAGGAGATGACAGCGGCGATGATCTTCCGGATCAGGATCTTCGCTTCGATGCCTTTACCTGCGACGAAGCGGGAGAGAATACGATCCCGGTCGAGCTGATTCTTACGAAGCGGAATGGCAGTGACCAGGAATTCCTCCAGTTCAGGCTTACCTTTAAGGAGGGAAGCATTCTGCAGATCCCGAAGAGGTTCGAAGACCTGTATTTGAGCCTTTCTGCCGTGCAGTTCTGGGAGAAGGAGAATGAGGACGGAACCTCTCAGACCGATTACTTCGATCTGAAGCTGGCGACACAGTCCCTGAGCGACTGGATCATGCAGGTTACGATTCCGGAGGTTGCGGCTCTTGTCGCTCCGGAAGGGTATCGGAAGTTCGAGGGCATCGGAATTGAGGCTTTTATGGGTCTGCCTCAATAGAGTATAAGAAGAAAAAGCCCCGGTTTGATCTGTTTTTTGGATCGAACCGGGGCTTTTGGTATTATCAGTTATTTTTCTTTACAAATAACGACCAATATTCTTGACAAAAAATAACGTAAGGCTATAATGGTAATAAATGGCGAAAAGCCGACAGGAGGATAAGAATTATGAAGAAGAAACTGGCAATCGCACTGGCTCTTTCCATAGCAGCATTGGCAGGATGCGGCAGCAGCTCGTCCGGAACCACGGCAGCGGCAGCAGAGACAACGGCGGCAGCAGAGACAACGGCGACAGTAAAGACGACAGCGGCAGCAGCTGACACCGCCGCAGTAGCGGCAGATACTACAACTGGCGATGGTGAGATTATGCTTGCAGCAGCAGCCAGCCTGAAGAACGCATTCGAGGATAAGCTGATTCCTATGTTTAAGGAGCAGACCGGCATCTCGGTTACAGCAACCTATGACAGTTCGGGCAAGCTGCAGACGCAGATCGAGGAAGGCGCTCCGGTAGATGTATTCTTCTCTGCGTCAATGAAGCAGATGAACGCCCTGCAGGATGAGAAGATGATCGATGCTGACAGCGTTGTAAAGCTTCTGGAGAACAAGCTGGTTATGATTGTACCTGCAGGTTCTACGTTGGAGCTGAAGGAATTTGCGGATGTTTTGAATGCGAATACCATCGCGATCGGTGATCCTGAGAGCGTACCGGCTGGTCAGTATGCGAAGGAAGCGTTTACGAATCTTGGTATCTGGGATGCTCTGCAGGAGAAGACCCTGTCTCTGGGTACGAATGTAACAGAAGTTCTTGAGTGGGTGGCAGCCGGCAGCGCAGATGTTGGTTTCGTATATAAGACGGATGCAATGTCCAAGGCTGGTCAGGTAGATATCATTGCGGAAGCTCCGGAAGGCTCTCTGGAGAATCCCGTCATTTACCCGGTTGGTCAACTGACCAACGCAGCGAACCCGGAGGGGGCGGCAGCGTTCCTGGAGTTCCTGCAGACGAAGGAAGCTCTGGCAGTATTTGAAGAGTACGGCTTTACCCCGAATGTATAAGGCAGGCCGTATAGAATCATCAGAAAGGGGATGCAGAAGTGCATCCCTTTTTCCTGTTAGATGTTACGGAAAGAGGCCAGAGAGCATATAGAACTCTGGAACCGTCCGGCGTATGAAAGGAGAAAAGACATGAACTGGGCTCCCGTTATCATATCTGCAAAGACGGCATGTTTAAGCATACTGGTCACATTTTTTATCGGAATATTGCTGGCACACTGGGTGGTACGTATGCGCTCCGAGAAGGCACGCATGCTGATTGATGGAATTCTGACGCTGCCGATGGTTCTTCCACCTACGGTTATGGGCTTCTTCCTCCTGTTTATTTTCGGTGTGAAGCGGCCGATAGGAAAGTTTATCCTGGAATTCTTTGGATGGAAGATTGTATTTACCTGGTGGGCGACCGTGATTGCAGCCGTTGTAATCTCGCTTCCGCTGATGTACCGGAGCGCGCGCGGCGCGTTTGAGCAGGTGGATCAGAACCTGATCTACGCAGGAAGAACATTAGGAAAGAGCGAATGGTGGATCTTCTGGCGGGTAATTATGCCTGCGGCATTGCCGGGTGTAGCCTCCGGCGGTATTCTGGCATTTGCCAGAGGCCTGGGCGAATTCGGCGCGACAGCGATGCTGGCGGGCAATATCGCCGGTCAGACACAGACGCTGCCTCTGGCGATTTATTCAGAAGTTGCGGCAGGCGATATGGAAGGAGCCTATGGGTATGTCTATATCCTGGTAGCGATCTCTTTCCTGGTCATCTTCCTTATGAATTATTTTACATTGAAAGGAAGCGCACGTGGAAAGGGGAGGAAGAAATGAGCCTGCAGGTAGATATTAAGAAGAAACTGAAGGGTTTTACCTTGGATGTCACTTTTGAAGCGGACGGAGACTGTATGGGAATCCTGGGAGCTTCCGGCTGCGGCAAGAGTATGACGCTAAAGTGTATTGCAGGAATTGAGAAGCCGGACAGTGGAAGAATTGTACTGAACGGAAAGATCCTGTTTGATTCTGAGAAACATATCAATCTTTCCACGCAGAAGCGGAAGGTTGGTTATCTCTTCCAGAACTATGCACTCTTCCCAAATATGACTGTGCGGGAGAATATTTCTGTCGGGCTTGCGGCTTCGAAGGAGAATTCGAATTCACGCCTGGAGGAACTGGCGGCACTGTTTCAGCTGGAAGGTCTGGAGAACCGATATCCCTGGCAGCTTTCCGGTGGCCAGCAGCAGAGAGTTGCGCTGGCGAGAAGCCTGGCCTATGAACCGGAAGTGCTGATGCTGGATGAACCCTTCTCGGCTTTGGATGAGTATCTGAAGGAGAACCTGCAGATACAGGTCAAGGAGATTCTAAATCGTTATAAAGGTGATATTCTTATGGTTACACACAGCAGGGAGGAAGTCTATCGTTTCTGTCCGAAAATTGCGGTGGTACATAACGGCCACGTAGTGGCCAGGGGCGATACCCGTGAAATTTTTCAGAATCCCTGCCATGTGACGGCTGCAAAGTTGTCCGGCTGCAAGAACATCTCAAGGATCAAACGCACCGGAGAAAATCGGGTTTATGCACTGGACTGGAATACGGAGCTTGTAACGGCGGAGTCGGTAGGGGACGAAGTCCGCTATATTGGAATCCGGGCGCATGATCTGCAGCCGGTCTATGATGGAACATATCAGGAAAATCTGATATCCTGCCTCCATCCGGAACTTCCAGAAGGCTTGTTCGAGCAGGTGGTGCTCTTCCGTACTACAGAACAGTCGGACTCCCTCCTCTGGTGGAAAGTCGGCAAGGAACAGTGGCGAGAAGCGTTCGTACAGAAGCTGCCGGAGCAGTTCTATCTGCCGCCGGAAGCGCTGATGCTTCTGACGGAAGAATGATATTCTTTCGAAAAAAAGCTCCTTTCCGATAAATCCTTTGACGTGATTGAAAAAAGGTGTTATAAATATGGTAACTATTCAGAGTTGTGTAAGCGAAAGCAACCTGCTGCTATGAATCGTTACCAGACAGGAGGATACATATGAAATTAATACCCACGACCGAAGCTGTCGGTCATGTGCTCTGCCATGATCTTACGCAGATTATTCCCGGTGTGATTAAAGATGCCCGTTTCCGCAAGGGACATATCGTGCAGGAGGAGGATATTCCGGTTCTTCTTTCCATGGGAAAGGAACACCTGTATGTGTGGGAGAACGACGGAAGCAAGTATCATGAGGATGAGGCGGCAGAGATTCTCTACAGTCTCTGCGCGAATGAACATATCACCAGAAGTAAAGAAACCAAAGAAGGAAAAGTTGAGCTTTTTGCCGGCTGTGACGGACTCTTTCGGGTGGACGTTGAGAGAGTCTGCCGACTGAACAGCCTGGGTGAGATGATGATTGCAACCCGACAGAACAATTTCCCGGTTCATGCCGGAGACAAGCTGGCAGGTACCCGCGTGATTCCGCTGGTCATCGAGAAGACGAAGATGGAAGCTGCGAAGGAAGCAGTTGGCAGCGAGCCTTTGCTGAAGCTGATTCCCTACGTACACAAGAAAGTCGGCATCATCACGACCGGCGAGGAAGTGAAGAAGGGAATTATTCAGGATGCTTTCGGCCCGGCAGTACGTAAGAAGCTGGCGGAGTTCGATACAGAGATTCTGGGACAGATCTTCCCCGGTGATAATAAGGAAGCGATCTGTCAGGCCATTCAGGACTTCCTGGCACAGGGGGCAGACTTTATTGTCTGTACCGGCGGCATGAGTGTGGACCCGGATGATAATACGCCGGGAGCGATCCGCATGAGCGGCGCACACATTGTATCCTATGGAGCGCCGGTACTTCCGGGAGCCATGTTTCTGATGGCTTATGCGGAGAGTGGCGTGCCGATCGTCGGCCTTCCCGGTTGTGTAATGTATGCGAAGCGCACCATTTTCGATCTGGTACTTCCTTATATTATGGCGGATGAACCGGTGAAGCCGGATGATCTGAGTCGCCTGGGTGTCGGTGGTCTCTGCCTGGGCTGCGACGTCTGCGTGTTCCCTAACTGCGGGTTCGGCCGATGACAGGGGCAGTGATCCTTGCCGCCGGTTCGGGATATGATCCGGAATCTTTTCAGCCGATGCTTACTGTGTCCGGTACCAGTGCGGTCAAAAAGCAGATCAGCACGCTGCGGGAGGCAGGGATCAGCCGTTTTATTGTGGTGACAGGTTATCAGGCAGAACAGCTGGAGAAGCATCTTTCCCACCGGGGCGTGACTTTCGTACGGAATCCGGATTACCGCACCTCGCAGATGCTGGATTCGATCCGCTATGCGCTGGCCGCCGCGGAAGACTGGGAACGGGCGCTGATTCTGCCGGTCGATCTTCCTTCTTTCCGCCCGGAGACGATTCAACGGATTCTGGAGACGGAGGGGCAGATCGTCATTCCGCGCTATAATGGACAGAATGGCCATCCGATTGCTGTGAGACGGCAGGTATTTGATACGATCGCGTCATACCAGGGAGAAGACGGACTCCGTGGGATTTTCCGTATGCCCGGGTATGAACCGGTCTACAAGGATGTAGAAGATCCGGCGATTCTTCTGCGCGCAAGCACCAGGGATCGGTATCAGGAACTTTTGAATTACGAAAAGCAGAGCCGGAAGGAGATTCCGCTTCGTGCGGAGGTTGCTGTTTCTCTCTTCCGGAAGCAGGAGGTCTTTGATGAGACGCTGGCGGATTTTCTGGAGTCAGTGGAAGAAATGGGCTCTATGAATTCGGCGGCACAGAAGATGGGGATGGCGTACAGCCGTGCCTGGAAGATGACGGGCAATGCGGAGGAGCAGCTGGGTTTTCCCTTGATCATGCGGCAGACTGGCGGCAGTCACGGCGGTAGCAGCTGCCTGACACCGGAGGGAAAGGCTTTTCTGGCCGCGTACCGGGACTTTCAGCAGAGACTGCGGGCGGCAGCGACGCAGATTTTTCAGGAGACAATTGCCGGATTCGATACCTGAGAGTCGGATGGATAACGAGAATACCAATACCCGGCGGAAGCTTTCTGCCGGGTATTCTTGGATAAAGGAGTGAATGTTTTTATGGTAACAGAGAATTATCGTGAAGTCGAGAAGCGGGTATGCGAGGCGTGCGCGCGCAGCGGCAGAGCAAGAGAAGAGGTGACTCTGATCGCGGTAAGCAAGTATAAGCCTGTGGAGATGATCCGCGAGCTGATGGCAATCGGCGTGCGCGACTTTGGTGAGAATCATGCACAGGAGTTGGTGAGCAAGACCGAGGAGATCACAGAGCCTCTGAACTGGCACTTTATTGGAAACCTTCAGCGCAATAAAGTAAAGTATGTCGTGGGAAGAGCCTGCCTGATCCATTCGGTATCTTCACTGGCACTGGCAAAGGAGATCCAGAAGGAAGCGGCGAAGAAGAACGTGACAGTTCCGGTTCTGGTTGAAGTAAACATCGCGGATGAGGAGACGAAGCAGGGCATCTCAGAGGAAGAAGTTTATACTCTGGTACGCGAGATTTCGGAGCTTCCGAACCTGGTAATCCGTGGACTGATGGCGATTGCGCCGCCCGTGGAATCCCCGGAGGAGAACCGTCCGTACTTCCGCAAGCTGAAGCAGATGCAGAAGGAAATTGCGTTCTTCGGCCTTCCCCGCACAGAGATGACGGAACTCTCGATGGGAATGACTGGTGATTTTGAAGTTGCCATCGAGGAAGGTGCGACGATGGTACGCGTGGGAACAGCGATCTTTGGAGCAAGATAAGAAAAATGGGCAACAAACAGACCGGAAACAAAGGGTAGTTCGTACAGCAGTCTAATTATATTATATTTTTTAAGCGAAAGTAGGGGTTGAACTTTCAATTGTTTTGCGTTATAATGCAAATACAAAGTTTCGCAGATTTATGTGATTAAGGAAGGCGGATTATGGATAAAATCGACAAAAAGCTCCTGAGGCTTTTGCAGGAAAATGCACGATATTCACTGAAGCAGCTGTCCGAAAAGGTTTACCTGTCGTCACCAGCCGTTGCGGCCCGTATTGAGAAGCTGGAGGAAGAAGGCATCATCACCGGGTATCACGCAGATATCAGTTTGGATAAGATGGGATATCATATTACCGCATTTATCAATCTCGAGATGACACCGAAGCAGAAGGCGAGCTTCATTCCTTTTATCGCTGAAGTGCCGAACGTGATTGAGTGCAATACGGTTTCCGGTAACTATTCCATGCTAATGAAGGTGAGTTTTCCGTCTACGTCGGATCTGGATCTGTTCATCGGACAGCTTCAGAAGTTTGGTCATACCGAGACGCAGATTGTATTCTCCGTGCCGGTTCCCCATCGTGGAATCGTAATGAAAGAAGAGGCGTAAGCCTCTTTTTTTAACCTATTTTTTACATAACTCCCCGGTCTGGTTTACATTTCTCCTTTATAATACCCCCTGCAATCGAAAATAAGGAGAGTGATGATCCCATCTGTTTGTTTGTCCGTAAGGAGAGCACAGGTTTCTTCCGGATTGACAGACGGAGGGAATTTTGTTAGAATAAGTGCGCCGAGATGCAGGTCCGGCAGAAAGGGAATTATAACGATGAAAAAGAAGATAATAGCTGTAATTCTGACAGCAGCGCTTGCTGTATCGGTATGCGCCTGCAGCAGTAAGGCGGCGGAGACCACAGCTGCAGAGGCAGAGACCATACAGGCAATTTCGTCGGAGACCGTTCCAGAGACGGAGGAGAGCAGCAGTGAGGCAGCGGCGACAGAAGAGTCTGAATCTGAGTCGAATTCAGTTTCAGACACCAGTGCAGCGGAGACAACGGCAGCTGCGGCATCCAGTGTGGATGAAGCAGCGCTGAAGCTGTATCAGGATGCCATGGCGAAGACGGCGGCAGCCGGAGCGATGGATACTACTACGAAGATGGAGCTGACGACGAACGATCAGTCGGTTTCTATCGATATGCAGATGATCACAGTTCCGAGCGGAGACGATGGAAAGCTGGCGGCGAAGGGAACGCTCGCTTCGAACGGCGTATCCATGGATGTGGAATATTATTACACCGACGGTTTCTACTATACGAACGCAATGGGACAGAAGGCGAAGGCTGCTTCTACTTATGCGGAGGCAGTGGCAGACTCTAATATGGCGGATGCTTTTAATCTGGGTGACGTCACCAGCGATTCGTTCAACAGTATGACAGCGCAGGCACAGGCGGATGGTACGACGCTGATCACGGCAGTCTTCTCCATGGAGGACGATACGGAGACAGCGGAAGGAAAGGTGGAAGTGCTGGTGGATAAGGACGGCTACGCTATTCGTCAGAGCATTCAGCTGCAGGCCAGTACCGTGGAGAATAACACGGAGATAAACACTTCAGCGGATATGACACTTACGGTCAATGCCTATGGCGACAATGTGAAGATTGAGCTTCCAGACCTCAGTGATTATGCGGCGGAAAGCACAGAGACGGAAACAGAGACCTCCGCAGCACAGTAATATTTTCCGATTGACGAAGATTTTCAGAAGAGAAGCATTGGGAGACAGATACAGGAACGGTGCAGCCGGCAGAAATTGCAGCTGTGCCGTTCCTGTTTTGTCTGTAGAATACAGAGAACTGGAATCGTCACTTGAATTTTGCATATGGCTTTGGTACAATAAAAAGGAAACCTTAAAGAAGGAAAGGAAGAACAGATGAAAAAGACAGCAATAATCCTTCTTTGTGCGGCACTGGGCCTGGCGTCCGGCTGTGGCAGTCAGGATAATGGGGACGCGGAGCAGGCGTTGGAGAATGTAGCGGAAGAGACGACAGCGGAAGAAACCTTCCCCGGACCGGTTTCTGCTGGTCTGGAAAGTTTGGAAGGGTTTGACGAGGACGCCTGGGCGCTCTATGAGAAGGGCGTTGCCGCTATGAATGCGCTGACGTCCCGGGAAGAGCAGTTTATTGTGAATACGGTGCAGGAAGAGAACGGCACTTCCACGGAAGAGTCTGTGAATGTGCGCCTGAAGAGAACCGGACTTGGCAGTGACAGTCCGAAGTTCTCTGCGTCCGGTCATGTGGAGACCGGCGGTCAGGATATTCCTCTGGACATGTACTATAAGGATGGCATGCTCTACTCAATCAGCGGAAATGCGAAGGTGAAGAAGCAGGCAGACTACGAGACATCAGTCGCTACAGTGGATATCCTGGGAGAGTTTCTGAGTCAGCTGAAGCGCGAGTACATCGTTTCTATTAATAAAGAAGAGTACGCGGATGGTACAGTCTTCATTGGTCTGGCTTTTAGCGGCCCGATCAACGAAGTGGAGACCTCCGGAAGCGGGGAGCTGATCCTGAACGCGGAGGGCTGCATTATCTCGGAACAGTTTACGCTGACAGTGGAATCGGAACAGGATGGCAGTAAATCCTTCATCCGTCAGGAAGTGGAGTGCATGCTGATCAATTACGGGGATACAGTATCGGATATCGAATTCCCGGATCCGAATGATTTTGTAGAGGTTTGATGCTATGTATCATTTTTTTGTACCGGAAGGTCCGGATGAAGCCGGACAGATTCATATTACCGGCTCTGATGTCCATCATATCCGGAGTGTCCTCCGGATGAAGCCGGGGGAGCAGGTCGTGATCAGCGACGGCCGCGATAAGGACTATTACTGCAAGATTACAGAACTGAATCCGGGAGAGATCACAGTGCAGGTTTTGAAGGAGACGGAGGCAGCAGAGCTTCCCGCACGGCTGATCCTGTATCAGGGACTGCCGAAGGGCGAGAAGATGGAGCTCATTATCCAGAAGGCGGTGGAGCTTGGCGCCTGCCGGATTGTTCCGGTCGCGATGAAGCGCTCCGTTGTGAAGCTGGACGAGAAGAAGGCGAGAGCGAAGACGACCCGCTGGAACACCATCGCGGAGAGCGCGGCGAAGCAGTCCGGAAGAAGCATCTGTCCGGAAGTGATGCTTCCGCTTCCTTTTGCCGAAGCAATTCAGGAGTCCGGCAACGCCGACCGTATATTGGTGCCCTATGAGAATGCCAGAGGCATGCAGGCGACCAGAGAGGCGATGACTGCGTTGGCGCCCGGACAGGAGATTGCCATCTGGATCGGACCGGAGGGGGGCTTCGAGCGGAGCGAGATCGAAGCACTGGAAGCGGCCGGAGCGCAGACAATTTCACTGGGACGGCGGATTCTGCGGACAGAGACGGCAGGACTTACCGCTCTGTCTCTGTGTATGTATCATCTGGAGCTGACCGGAGAGGAACAGCCGGAGCACAAGGAAGAGGGAATGGAATAATGGAGATTTATTTTGACAATTCAGCGACAACGCAGGTATTTCCGTGTGTGCGTGAGGTGATGATGCGCACGATGGAGGATGACTTCGGGAATCCTTCCTCGATGCACCGCAAGGGCATGGACGCAGAGAACTATATTCGTACCGCGAAGACGCAGATTGCGAAGACACTGAAAGTGGATGAGAAGGAGATCCTTTTTACATCCGGAGGAACCGAGTCCAACAATACAGCGATTCTTGGCACGGTGAGTGCGAATCCTCGTCTGGGGAAGCATCTGATCACCAGCGCAATCGAGCATCCCTCCGTGGCGAACACGATGCACTGGCTGGAGGGGCAGGGATACCGTGTAACGTATCTTCCGGTTGATCACGAAGGACGGATTTCTCTGGAGGATCTGGCAGCTGCCATCGACGATGAGACGATTCTGGTATCAATTATGATGGTGAATAACGAGATCGGAACGCGAGAACCGATTGAGGAGATCAGCCGTGTCATTAAGGAGAAGAATCCGAACACGATCTTCCATGTGGATGCGGTACAGGCTTACGGAAAATATGTGATCCGCCCGAAGAAATGGGGAATCGATCTCATGTCGGTCAGCGGCCACAAGATTCACGGTCCCAAGGGTATCGGCTTCCTGTATATCCGCGATAAGGTAAAGATTAATCCAATTATCTTCGGCGGTGAGCAGCAGAAGGGTCTGCGCTCCGGCACGGAGAATGTGCCGGGTATCGCGGGACTGGGAGCTGCCGCAGAGGAGATTTACCGGGAGCATGAGAGCCGCACGGCATATCTTTACGGGTGCAAGAGCCGCATGACGGAAGGGTTACTGCAGCTGGAAGGAGTGACGGTCAACGGCCCGGCGGTGGACGATGGCGCGCCTCATGTTGTGAGCGCCAGCTTCGCCGGTGTCCGCAGCGAGGTTCTGCTGCATGCACTGGAGGATAAGGGGATCTATGTCTCGGCAGGGTCCGCCTGCGCGTCCAATCATCCGGGGCTGAGCTCGACGCTGGTGGCGATCGGTCTGGATCCGAAGCTTCTGGATTGTACGCTGCGGTTCAGCTTCAGCATTTTTACGACCGAAGAAGAAGTAGACGAGACATTGAAAGCGCTGAAGGAGCTTCTGCCGTTCCTTCGCAAATACACAAGAAAGTAAAGGAGAATAAGCAGAATGGAATTTCAGTCATTTCTGATTAAATATTCAGAGATCGGCATTAAAGGCAAGAACCGCTATGTCTTCGAAGACAAGCTGGTCAGCCAGATTGCCCGCAAGTTAAAGACTGTAGAGGGTCAGTTCTCTGTCAGCAAGGTCAGCGGACGTATCTATGTGCAGGCGGAAGCCCCCTATGATTATGATGAGACGATCGATGCGCTGCAGCATGTGTTCGGCATCGCCGGCATCTGCCCGCAGGTGCAGCTGCCGGACGAGGGCTTCGAGGAGTTGAAGCGTCAGGTGGTTGCCTATATGGATGAGATGTATCCGGATAAAAATATTACCTTCAAGGTAATTGCCCGCCGGGCGAACAAGCACTATCCGATTGATTCCAATGAGATTAACGCTCGCCTGGGAGAGGCGATTCTGGATGCGTTCCCGGAGATCCGCGTGGATGTGCATCATCCGGATGTATACCTCTATGTAGAGGTTCGCGAGATGATCAATATCTACTCACAGATTATTCCCGGTCCCGGCGGCATGCCGGTCGGAACCGGAGGAAGAGCCATGCTGCTTCTCTCTGGCGGTATCGACAGCCCGGTAGCCGGCTGGATGGTAAGCAAGCGCGGCGTCGCGATCGACGCGGTATACTTCCATGCGCCGCCCTACACCAGCGAGCGCGCGAAGCAGAAGGTTGTGGATCTGGCCCGTCTGGTATCGAAGTATTCTGGTCAGATTCAGCTGCATGTAGTGAACTTCACCGAGATCCAGCTCTATATTTATGAAACCTGCCCGCATGAGGAGCTGACCATCATTATGCGCCGCTATATGATGCGCATCGCCGAGAAACTGGCAGAGAAGAATGGATGCCAGGCTCTGATTACCGGTGAGAGTATCGGCCAGGTGGCTTCCCAGACACTGCAGAGTCTTGCTGCGACGAACGAAGTGTGTACGCTTCCGGTCTTCCGTCCGGTGATCGCGTTCGACAAGCAGGAGATCGTGGATATCGCGCTGAAGATCAATACCTATGAGACTTCGATCCAGCCCTATGAGGACTGCTGCACGATTTTCGTGGCGAAGCATCCGGTTACGAAGCCGAACCGCAAGATCATCCGTAAGTCGGAGACGAAGCTTACGAAGATTGACGAGATGGTGGAGACTGCCATGAAGACGGTAGAGACGATTGTTATCGATTAGTCGGGAATTGGAGCAGGCTTGTCCGGAATTGAAGCAGTCTTGTTTGCTCTAATTCCAGACGCCGGATTCCGGACAAAAAAGAGCAGATCCTGCAGGATCTGCTCTTAATTGCTCCGGATATGACAGAGTGAATTATTCATTTACCAGGTAAGGCTTCAGAGCCTCCAGGATCTCTTCGGTCTCAGTATCGGAATGTACGCTTAATGTGATCGGCTTGGAAAGATCCAGGCTGAAGATACCCATGATGGACTTTGCATCGATAACATAGCGGCCGGACACCAGATCAAAATCACTGTTGAACTTGGAGATGTCGTTTACAAAGCTTTTTACTTTATCAATGGAATTTAAGGAAATCTGTACGGTAGTCATTGTTCTTACTCCTTTTCTGTCTATTTTCTTTAATAGTATCCTTGGAACGTAAAAAAGTCAAGAAAAACGGAGTAAAAAAAGTATAAAGTGTCGAAAAAACAGAAAGAACGGAACATTTATGTGTATGAGAAGAGTTGCCTTTCATAATCTGGGCTGCAAGGTGAACGCCTATGAGACGGAAGCCATGCTGCAGCAGCTGGAGCAGAAGGGTTATGAGATTGTCTCCTTTGAGGAGACAGCGGATATTTATGTGATTAATACCTGCACCGTTACAAGCATTGCGGACCGCAAATCGCGCCAGATGCTTCACCGGGCCAGAAAGAAGAATCCGGATGCGCTGGTTGTAGCGGTCGGCTGCTACGTACAGGCGGACAAGGCGCGCGCGGAGGCGGACACAGCGGTGGATCTGGTGATCGGCAACGATCAGAAGAGCCGTCTGGCGGAGCTGATCGAGACGCATGCGAACGCTACGCTGGATATCAATGCCACGCGGAGCTATGAGAGTCTTCATATCAGTCGGAGCACCGGCCATACGCGGGCCTTTCTTAAGATTCAGGACGGGTGCAATCAGTTCTGCAGCTACTGCCTGATCCCCTATGTCCGCGGGCGGGTGAGAAGCCGTCAGCCGGAGGATATTTATGAGGAGGCAGCGCGTCTTGCGGAGAACGGCTGCCGGGAAATTGTTCTTACGGGCATTCATCTGAGCTCCTACGGCTGTGATTTCGATGGAGCGCCGATGGGAGAGCATCTGAAGGATCTTATCCTGCGGATGGCGGAGATTCCGCAGCTTTCCCGGATTCGTCTGGGTTCTCTGGAGCCGCGTGTAATTACACGCGAATTTGCGGAAGCGCTGCGGGACTGCGGGAAGATCTGCCCACATTTTCATCTGTCACTGCAGAGCGGCTGCGACGCGACCTTAAAGCGCATGAATCGGAAGTATACCTCTGCGGAATACGCGGAGAAATGCCGCTTGTTGCGTGAGGTGTTCGAGCATCCGGCGATTACGACGGATGTGATTGTAGGTTTCCCCGGCGAGACGGAAGAAGAATTTGAGCAGACGAGAGCGTATCTGGAGGAGCTTGCGCTCTACGAGATGCACATCTTCAAGTATTCGGTGCGCGAGGGCACGCGGGCAGCGTCCATGCCGGATCAGGTGCCGGAACCGGAGAAGACCCGCCGGAGCGCGATCCTTCTGGAAATGAGTCGCCGCCACTCGGAGGAATTCCGAGCCTGGTACGAAGGAAAGGATGTGGAGCTGCTGCTGGAGGAAGAGATCACGCAGGACGGCGAACCGGTCTATGTCGGTCATACCAGAGAGTATATTCGCGGAACCGTCCCGGCAGGAGATCACCATGCGGGAGAAGTGGTTGTGATAAAGGCAGAGGGACTGACCGCGGCAATGGATTTATAGACTGGCTTCATAAAGAGTTTAAAAATATATAAAGCCGTCCCCTTGCAGATTTTAAGAATCTGTATTACAATGAAAACTACTGTTGTTTTTCGGAAAATTCAGAGATGAGTAAGGAAGTGATTTACATGGCAGATCTGCAGAGAACACAGAACTTCTCCTCCGTACAGGAGAAGCAGGTTTCAGTGAGAGAGGTACTTGAGAAGGTATATCAGGCGTTGGTGGAGAAGGGCTACAATCCGGTGAACCAGATTGTCGGTTATATTATGTCCGGAGATCCCACGTATGTGACGAACTACGGCGGAGCACGTACTCTGATCTCCAAAGTAGAGCGTGATGAAATTCTGGAAGAGCTGATGAAGGTTTATATCGAAGTTATGCAGTCCAGATATTAGAGGTGAACATGAGAATATTAGGTTTGGATTACGGAAGCGTTACGGTCGGCGTCGCTGTCAGCGACCCGATGGGGATCACTGCGCAGGCGCTGGAGACGATCGAACGTCCGGCGGAGAACAAGCTGCGGCGGACACTGGCCCGGATCGAGGCATTGGTACAGGAATACCAGGTGGAGAAGATCATCCTGGGATTTCCCAAGAACATGAACAACACTGTCGGCGAGCGCGCAGAGAAGGCGCTGGAATTCAAGGGACAGCTGGAACGCCGCATCGGTCTTCCTGTTATTATGTGGGATGAGCGCTTGACGACGGTGGCGGCGGATCGCACGCTGATGGAGTCCGGAGTGCGCCGGGAGAACCGCAAGAAGGTGATCGATCAGATCGCGGCGGTCTTTATCCTGCAGGGATATCTGGACAGCGCCGCGGGCGGCACGGTTACGGCCGGCGAATAAGAACAGGAGAAACATATATGGATGAGAAGATTATTCTGACCGGCGAGGACGGGGAGAAACTGGAGCTTTATATTCTGGAGGAGACCAGAATCGGCGGTATGGATTATATCCTGGCATCAGATGTGGAGTCCGGCGACGGCAACTGCTACATACTGAAGGATAAATCCGACAGCGCGGATACAGAGGCAGTCTACGAGATCGTGGAGGACGAGAAGGAGCTTGACTATCTGATCAATCTTTTTGCCGAGCTTCTGGACGATGTTGACCTGGAATTCTGACCGCGCCTGACAGGAGGCATTCATGGATAACCGAGAGCAGAAGAATTCACAGAAACAGAAAAAAACACAGAAGCATAAGAACAACTATACGCTGAGCACCATAACCATGGTGGTCAGCCGTTTTGGTGTAAGGATCATTGTATATTCACTGTTAGCGATCCTGTTCTACTACGGGATCACGAAGGCGTACGACTTTGGCTATCAGGCATTTACTGTGAAGGCCGTTGATTCCGGCGAGGGCACGGAGATTCTCGTGAACATCCGCAAGGGGATGACGAAGGAGGAGATTGCGTCTCTTCTGGTGAGCAAGGGTCTGGTGGAGGATAAGAATACCTTCCTGGTTCAGACCGCGCTCTATACCAGTGACCGCTATCCGATTCAGCCGGGGAGCTATACGCTGAATACAGCGCAGACGCCAGAGGAGATGCTGGCGGTTATGACCGTACAGCCGGAGACCGAGGAGGAGACGACGGCGCTGGCGCTTCACAGGGAGACAGAATCGGAGAGCGACGGATCAGAGGAGACAGCGGCGGAGGAATCCGCGGCGGCATCTACGGAGGGTATGGCAAATGGACAATGAACGCCTGAGCATCTATCTGCGTTCTCTGGAGCCGGAACCAACCCCGCTGATCGCGGAGATTGAAGCGCACGCGGCGAGAGAGCAGGTTCCGATCATCCGGAAGGAGACGGCCTCTCTGCTGCAGACGCTGATCGTGATGAACCAGCCGAAGCGGATTCTTGAGGTGGGGGCAGCGACCGGCTATTCGGCTTTATGCATGAGCGTGTGTATGCCGGAGGACGCTCATCTTACTACGATAGAGAAGTACGAGAAGAGGATTCCCGTTGCGAAGGAGAATTTCCGCCGCGCCGGGATGGAAGAGAAGATCACATTGATGGAAGGGGATGCGGCGGATATCCTGAAGGAACTGGCCGGTCCCTACGATTTTATTTTTATGGATGCGGCCAAAGGGCAGTACCTGCACTTCCTCCCGGAAGTCCTGCGGCTTCTGGCGGAGGGAGGCGTCCTGGTGACAGATAATGTGCTGCAGGACGGTACGCTGCTGGAGTCCCGCTTCGTGATTCCGAGACGGGACCGCACGATTCATGCGCGGATACGGGATTATCTGTATGAGCTGAAGCATCACCCGGAGCTTGCGACATCGGTGGTTCCGATCGGCGACGGGATTACCATTAGCGTAAAGACAGGGAACAGAACACAGGAAGGAATCTGATATGAGAGAAAAGAAAAAACCGGAATTACTGATGCCGGCCGGCAGCCTGGAACTGCTGAAGACGGTTATAGCCTACGGTGCGGACGCCGTATATTTGGGTGGCGAGACGATGAGTCTGCGTGCCAAGGCGCAGAATTTTACCATACCGGAGATCAAGGAAGGCATCCGCTATGCCCATGAGCATGGAGCGAAGGTCTATGTGGCGGCAAATATCTTTGCGCACAACGATGATATGAAGAAGGCGATGAAGTTCTTCCTTCTGCTGAAGCAGTCCGCACTGCCGGATGCGCTGATCATCTCCGATCCCGGCGTGTACACGCTGGCGAAGAGCCTTCTGCCGGAAGTGCCGGTTCATATCAGCACCCAGGCGAATAACACGAACTTCGGAACGTACCTGTTCTGGTATGAGCAGGGCGTCCGCCGTGTCGTATCTGCGAGAGAGCTTTCTCTGCAGGAGCTGGCAGGAATTCGTGCGCAGATTCCGGATGATATGGAGATCGAGAGTTTTGTCCACGGAGCCATGTGCATCTCTTATTCCGGCCGCTGCCTGATCAGCAATTTCCTGACCGGCCGTGACGCGAATCAGGGAGCCTGTACGCACCCCTGCCGCTGGCGCTACCATCTGGTGGAGGAGACCCGTCCCGGAGAATATATGCCGGTATTCGAGGATGAGAGAGGAACTTACCTGTACAATTCGAAAGATCTCTGCATGATCGACCATATTCCGGATCTGGTGGATGCCGGAATCGACAGTTTCAAGGTGGAGGGCCGCATGAAGACGGCTCTGTACGCGGCGACAGTGACTCGTGCCTACCGTATGGCAATCGATGATTATTTTGAAGATCCGGAGAAATACTATCGTAAGCTCTCCTGGTATAAGGAAGAGGTAAATAAATGCACGACCCGGGATTTCTGCACCGGATTCTATTTCGGAAAGCCGGATGAGAACTCGCAGATCTACGGAAGCAACACCTATAACCAGGATTATACCTATCTGGGAACCATTTCCATGGAGGAGGGAAGACCCTTCTTCCTGCAGAAGAACAAGTTCTCTGTGGGAGAAGAGCTGGAAGTGATGCGGCCGGATGGCAGCAATCTTCCGGTTGTTGTGAAGAGCCTGACGGACGAGAATGGCAATTCCGTGGAGAGCGCGCCCCATCCCGGACAGAAGCTGTATCCGGATCTTGGCATAGAGCTGATGGAGTATGATATCCTGCGAAGAAAGAATGTAGCAGCAGAAGAGAAGAAAAAAGCTGCTGCGGAGCAGAGCTGAGAAGACAAGTGAAGGAGATAGTGAAAAGAAAGAATGGAAAATATGCGGATTCCTGACGCTTACGAGTTGGTAAATAAGAAGTTTATTCCGGAGATGAACTCCGACTGTTTTGTACTAAGACACAAGAAGACGGGAGCCAGAATTTTTCTGGTCTCCAACGATGACCGCAACAAGGTATTTACGATTGCGTTCCGCACGCCGGTCTCCGACAGCACAGGTGTGCCTCACATCCTGGAGCACTCGGTTCTGTGCGGTTCGGACCGCTTCCCGATGAAGGACCCCTTTATCGAGCTGGAGAAGAGTTCCCTGCAGACGTATCTGAATGCCATGACTTTTTCGGATAAGACGATTTATCCGGTAGCGAGCTGCAACGAGAAGGATTTCCGGAATCTGATGGAGGTCTATATGGATGCGGTGCTGCATCCCATGATCTATCACGAGGAGAAGATCTTCCGTCAGGAGGGCTGGCATTATGAGCTGGAGAGCCCGGAGGATCCTCTGACGATCAACGGTGTGGTATATAACGAGATGAAGGGCGCCTTCTCTTCGCCGGATGAGATTCTGGGCCGCTACTGTCAGGCCAGCCTCTTCCCGGATATTACCTACCGCAATGAGTCCGGCGGAGACCCGGCGGACATTCCCTCTCTGACGTACGAGAACTTCCTGAATTTTCACCGGACGTATTATCATCCTTCGAACAGCTATATTTATCTGTATGGAGATATGGATATGGAGGAGCGTCTGCAGTGGATGGACGAGGAATACCTCAGTCACTATGACCGCATCACGGTGGATTCGGAGATTCCTCTGCAGCCGGCGTTCGATGCCCCCAGGGAATTCGTGAAGGAGTACCCTCTGCCGGAGGGCGACAGTGAGGACGGAAAGTTCTGGTTCGCTCGTCAGTGGGTGGTCGGAGAGAACACCGATCCGGTGCTCCGGACGGCTTTTCAGGTACTGGAGTACGCGTTGCTCGGCTTCCAGGGCGCACCTCTGAAGCAGGCTCTTCTGGATGCCGGAATCGGCGGAGATGTCATGGGCGGCTATCAGAATTATCAGCGACAGCCGTATTTTGACGTTGTTGTGAAGGATACGGATGCCAACCGCAAGGCGGACTTTATCCGTGTCGTAGACGATACGCTGAAGAAGGCTGCAGAGGAAGGTATCGGGGAGCGTGCCCTTCTGGCGGCGCTGAATTCGATGGAATTCCAGGTCAGAGAGTGCGATACCGGTTCCACGCCGAAAGGACTGATCTATGGGATCGAGTGCTTCGACAGCTGGCTGTATGACGCCGACCCGCTGATGCACCTGGAGTACGAGGAGACCTTCGCTTTCCTGCGGAAGAACCTGAACACCGGATATTTTGAGGATCTGATCCGCACATATCTGATCGGGAATCCGCACAGTACGCTGGTAATGCTGGCTCCGAAGGCCGGGTTGGCGGAGCGGACGGATGCTGCGCTGGCGGAGCACCTGGCCGCATACAAGGCGTCCCTTTCGAAAGAGGAGATCGACCGCCTGGTTCAGCAGACGCAGGAGCTGGCGGATTATCAGGAGACTCCTTCTCCGAAGGCACTGATGGATCGTCTGCCCCGGCTGACGCGCGACGATATCGAAAAGAATGTAAAGTACCGGGAGTGCGTGAAGAAGGAGATTGCCGGGATTCCGGTATATCACAGCCGGGTGGATACGAACCGGATCACGTACCTGCGCCTGCTCTTCGACGTCAGCGATATGAAAGAAGAGGAGCTGCCGCTCTTCGGTGTGCTGACTTCCGTGATGTGCATGATGGATACAGAGAAGTATACCTATCAGGAACTGTCGCAGGAGGTGAATATCTATACCGGAGGCATCGCTGTACAGCCGACGATCTACGGAGATGCGGAAGATGAGGACAGCTTCCGCCTGACCTTTGAGATCTTTACGAAAACAATGCCGGAACAGCTGGCGAAGGGCCTGGAATTCATGAAGGAGATCCTGACGAAGACCTGCTATCAGGATCAGAAGCGCCTGCGGGATCTGATCGGGCAGATCCGGTCGAGAACCGGTATGCGCATGGAGAACAACGGACATTCAACGGCGTTCCTGCGCGCCGGTTCCTACCTGTCACCGGCTTGTGCCTATCGCGATCAGATCATCGGTATCGGCTTCTGCCGCTATGTGGAAGAGCTGAGCCGGAACCTGGAAGCGCGCGGGGAGGAGCTTTCCCGCAAGCTGGCAGAGATGGCGGCAAAGTATCTTCAGCCGGAGCGGATGTATATCAATGTAATCGGCGGTGACGAAGAGTATGAGGATCTGGCAAAGACGCTTCCGGAATATTTCCATGGAAAGGAAGGAGAGCATTCGCTTCCGGCTGCCGTACCGGCGTCTTCCTTCCGCCCGGAGAACCGGAACGAGGGATTTAAGACAGCGGGAAGTGTGCAATATGTCGCCGTGCGGGGCAATTTCCGCCGTGCGGGACTTCCCTACACGGGAGCGCTGCAGGTGCTTCGCGGGCTGCTGGCGGATGAATATCTGTGGAATCAGATTCGTGTCCGCGGAGGCGCTTACGGCTGCATGTGCCATTTCTCCAGAACCGGCGATGCCGGATTCGTATCCTACCGGGACCCTCATCTGAAGCGTACGCTGGAGGTATACGAGCAGGCAGCGGATTACCTGGAGCATCTGGAGCTGGATGAGCAGGCACTGACCGGACTGATTATCAGCACCATCGGAAGTGTGGATCATCCGAGAGGAGCCTATGATGAAGGACGTATGGCGTTCAGCGCACTGATGACCGGAGTGACGGACGAGATGCGTCAGAAGAGCCGGGAGGAGATTATCGACTGTACCGTGGAGGATCTGCGGGCACTGGCCGCGCATGTGAGAGCCGTTGTGGACAGTCATGCGATCTGTGTGGTAGGAAACGCCGGCAAGATTGAAGAGAGCAGAGATGTGTTCCTTTCCACGGAAAATCTGCTTCAGTGAGGAGAAGAATATTAGAATGGATACAATGAAAAAATCCGGCTTCGTGTCTCTGATCGGCCGGCCGAACGTAGGAAAATCAACGCTGATGAATCATCTGATCGGGCAGAAGATCGCGATCACATCCGATAAGCCTCAGACGACGAGAAACCGGATTCAGACCGTATACACGGACGATCGCGGTCAGATCGTATTCCTGGATACGCCCGGCATTCACAAGTCGAAGAACAAGCTGGGCGACTACATGGTAAACGTTGCTGAGCATACCCTGAAGGAAGTGGATGTGATCCTGTGGCTCGTGGAGCCCACCACCTATATCGGTGCAGGTGAGCAGCACATCATCGAGAAGCTGAAGCAGGTGAAGACGCCGGTAATTCTGATTATCAATAAGATCGATACGGTAGAAAAAAACGAGATCCTGAAGTTTATCGACGCGTACCGCAAGGTGCTGAACTTTGCCGAGATCATTCCGGTATCAGCGCTGACGGATATCAATACGGATGAGGTGCTTCATGTGCTCTTCAAATATCTGGAGCCGGGTCCTCAGTATTTCGATGAGGATACCGTGACGGATCAGCCGATGCGCCAGATCGCGGCGGAGCTGATCCGCGAGAAGGCGCTCCGCAACCTATCGGACGAGATTCCTCACGGAATCGCGGTTACGATCGAGAGTTTTACCGAGAGAAGAAACGGTCTGATGGATATTCAGGCGACGATCGTCTGCGAGCGCGAGAGCCACAAGGGTATCATCATCGGAAAGAAAGGCGCGATGCTCAAGAAGATCGGTTCTCAGGCCAGATACGAGATCGAGGCTCTGATGGGAACGCAGGTGAACCTGCAGATCTGGGTCAAGGTTCGCAAGGAATGGCGGGACAACGAGCTCTATCTGAAAAATTACGGCTACCGGAGCGACGATGTCAAGTGATCTGCTTGCGTTGAATGGAATCGTGCTTTCCTCCATGCCGATGGGGGAATATGACCGGCGGCTGGTGCTTCTAACCAGAGAGCGGGGGCGAATCTCTGCCTTCGCAAAGGGCGCGAGACGGCAGGGCAGCAGTCTTCAGGCGGGGAGCCGCCCATTCTCCTTCGGAGTCTTCTATGTATACGAGGGGAGAAATTCCTATACCGTACGTTCCATGGAGATCCGGAACTACTTCGAGAATATTTCGATGGATCTGGAGGAGACCTGCTATGCGAGCTACTTCATGGAGTTCGCGGATTACTACGGGAGAGAGAACATCGATGAGACGGCCATGCTGCAGCTGATCTATGTCTCTCTGCTGGCGCTGGAGAAGAAAAGCCTTCCGAAGCCGCTGGTGCGCTACATATACGAGCTTCGCGCCATGGCGATCCACGGGGAGTACAGCGAGACGCCGTTCGCGGAAACCGGAGAGAGCGCAGCCTACGCCTGGAATTATGTACTCTGCAGCCCGGTGGAGCGCCTGTACACCTTCACCCTCACCTACGAGGTCTTCCGGGAGTTCGCCCGGGCAATCGAGAAATTAAAAGAATATTATATCGACCGGAGCTTCAAGTCACTGGAGATCCTGGATACAGTAGCAGAGAGCCGCCCCTGGTAGGGGGCGGCTTTTCGCATTCTATGCATAACTTCCCTGATATCAAAACATTGCAAATTAAAAAAATAAAAATAATTGACAAAAAACAAAGCTTGTGTATGATAAAGCTATAATCTCGAGACTATAATCCAATTAAAATGGTAGCTAAACCTCCATGCCCGCACACTTGGCACCACCATAAATGAAACTGTGCAGA